>Ga0208441_1000484_pt1 | contig 12207 bp, 11 predicted proteins | sample Colrivmet1548B02_FD_187648 | JGI IMG/M metagenome (GOLD analysis project Ga0208441, IMG submission 187648) | Estuarine microbial communities from the Columbia River estuary - metaG 1548B-02 (SPAdes) (version 2) | ecosystem: Environmental > Aquatic > Marine > Intertidal zone > Estuary | place... | reverse complement strand
TTCGGCAAGCTCACCCTGGCCGGCGCGCTGATCCCTTGGTGGCGCACGCAGGCCTATTATGACTCCGCGGCCTGGCGCGGCACGTTCGCCCTCGATGGCGGAGGCGCCGTGATGAACCAAGGCATCCACACCATCGATCTCCTGCTTTGGTTCCTCGGCGAACCGAAGCGCGTCTCCGCCACGGCGGGGCTCGTCGCCCACGACGGCATCGAGGTCGAGGATATCGCGGCCGGCTGGATCGAATTCGCCAACGGCTGCCGCGCGACGCTGGCCAGTTCCACGGCCTGCTGGTCCGGCACCGGCTTCCCGGCCGAGATCCGCATCCATGGCACGACCGGCGCCGCCGTCCTCCGCGACGACAAGCTGACCGCCTTCGAATTCGAAAAGCCCCTGCCCTCCGATGCAGCTGTCCTTGCTCCGGCCACCGAAGGCGGTGGTGCGGGAGCCAATGATCCGAAAGCCATCGGCCATGCTTGGCATCGCTCTAATCTCGAGGACGCCGTCGCCGCCATCCGTGCGGGTCAGCGTCCCGCCGTCGACGGCGCCGAAGGCCGCAAGGCCGTCGAATTGATTCTGGCGCTGTATCAATCGGCGCAGGCCGGCGGAGCCCCTGTCGACCTCCCGCTGGCCAAGGATCCCTCCCTCAAGAAGCTGGGCAGCAAATCCTGATCACGCGCCGGCGTTTCGGTTGACCGCGATGAAGTTGGCGATGATGAAAAGTTCGTCGCGCTCGTGGTAGTGCTCGATGCGCATGATTCCCAAAGGCGTTATGCGATAGAGATCAAATCCGGCCTCCTCGAAGAAACGCCAGAGGTCGCGGAAGAACACCTTGGTGTCGATGTTCGTCCCGCCGAACTCGAATTGCAGCACGCGGACGTTGCGGATCGCATCACCGAACCCTCGCAGGACCATCAACTCATAGCCTTCGACGTCGATCTTGACGATGTCGATGACCCGGCCGGACAGGGCTTGCTTCCAGTAGGTGTCGAAGCGACGCACTTCGACCTCCTCCATCGGGTCGAACCGGATATCGAGGTGGCCGAGCTGACGCTGGGCCAGACTGGCCATGCCGGAGCCATCCCGATCCGCGAAAAGAGTCATCCGGCCGGCGGCATCGGACAACGCGGCCTGCTGCAGGCTGACCTGCTGATGGGCGGCGAACCGACTACGGAGCCGGTTCACATTGGAAGTCGCCGGTTCAAAGACATGCAGCTCAAGTCCCGGGAAACGACGCAGCAACTCGGCGGAGTAATCGCCGACATTGCCGCCGATGTCGACGGCGAGCCGGGGACCACGGCCAAGCAAAGATGAAACCATGCGAACCTCCTGCGCGATGGTGGCAGAACCATAACCCTTGCCGCAAAGATAGGTCACCCGTTTCTCGACCGAGACGCATAGCTTGTAGAAAAACCGCGACAGGCTGAACTTCATGCCAAGGGTCTATCAATCGGGAATAGCGGAGCGACCAAAAAGTCCTGATGGATTAGGTTCCCGTGCCCCGAAACTCTTCCATCGTCTTCCCGGCTCCGGCATCGATGCCGGTCCGGGCGAAGACTTTGAAGAAGGTCATGACGACGATCTTCATGTCCAACCAGAAGGTGCGATGGTCGACATACCAGACATCGAGGGCGAATTTCTCCTCCCAGGTGAGGGTGTTACGTCCGTTGATCTGCGCCCAGCCGGTGACGCCAGGTCTGACCTCCATGCGTCGGGCTTGGAAGGCGTCGTAACGGGCGACGTAGCGCATGAGCAGCGGACGGGGTCCGACGACGCTCATGTCGCCGATGAGGACGTTCCACATCTCAGGGAATTCGTCGAGGGAGGTGGCGCGCAGGAAGCGTCCGAAAGAAGCCAGACGCTGATCATCCGGCAGGAGTTCGCCGTCCGGCCCACGGGCGTCGTTCATGGTGCGGAACTTGACCATACGGAAGGGCTTCGCCCGGAGGCCGGGGCGCTCCTGGATGAAGAGCACGGGCGAGCCGAGCCTGAGGCGCACGAGGATGGCGACGACCAGCAGGAGGGGGCTGAAGAAGATCAGCCAGCCCAGCGAGAAGACGATATCGAACGCGCGCTTGAGCATCAGCGGGCCGCGGCGGCAGGCAGGTCGATGAGCTGCACGGTGGCTTCCTGCGGAAAAGCGCCGCCGGTGAAGGTGAGCTCGTACTCGAGTCCGGTAGCCCACGCCGGCACGACGGCCGGGACGATCGTCTGGCGGGACTGGCAGACCTGACGGATTTCGGAACGGGCGTTCGGGCCGGTGAAGCGCAGGGTCACGACGAGCTGGTTCTCGGCGACGGGCAGCTCGGCCGTCCAAGTCCACAACTGCAGGCGCACGAGCTGGCCGCCCTTGAGCGCGACCGGTGCGGCGATGGGGCCGATCTTCCCTCCCGGCGCGACAAGGCGCAGGCCGGAGCGAAGGACGTCACCACGGTTGAAGGAAGACGGGGCGAGGTCCGTCAGGGTCTCGACTTCGGCGAAGTCATGGCGATGCGCGACCGGCGCGGTCGCACCCTGCTGGGCGACGCGGTAGGCCAGCCAACCCTTGGGCTGATCGGTGGCGGCCCACTGGGCGAGCGCTTCGTCCGCTCCTTCGACGAGGAAGCGTTCGGACCATTGCGCGCGGGGATTCTCGCCCGAGAAGAGATGCCACTTCACCGGCTGACCATAGGCGCCCCAGCGGCGATTGAAGCCGGCTTCTTTCGCGGTGTAAGCGGACTCGGCGGCGGTGAGGCGACGCAAGGCGGAGAGACGGGCTTCGGCGGAGGGGATGACCTTGCGGGCTTGGACGAGTTCACGGAAACCGAGGTACAGGTCCCACGCTTCGGTGAACTGGCCGAGGCGCCAGGCCTGACGGCGACGCGCGGCGGCGTCGCTGGTCGGATCGCGGAGGATCTGCTGGGCGGCGAGGAGGTGCTGGCTGATAGCGGCGATCTCGCCGGAGGAGAGCACGAGGGCGCCACGCTGGTCGTGGAAGTGGCGGAGGAACTGGTCCTTGCCACCGACGATGGCGTCTCGCTTCCAAGCGGCTTCGATCTGCGCGTAGGCGGCGATCATCTCGTCGGCCGCCGGACCATAGGCGCGGGCGAACCAGGTCCGACGCAGCGTCTCGGTATTGGCCATGCGGTCCTCGAGCAGCTTCGCCGCGATCCAGAGCTTGGGCGCGTCGAAGGCCCAGAGCGGGTAGGCTTCGGCATACCAACCGCGGGCCCCGGCGGTGTAGGTGGTGTGGATGGATTGGATGAGCGCGGTCAGGTTGACGCGCGGCGAGGCGACTTCGGCGCCGTAGAGATAATCATAGACGCCGAGGCGGCGGACGCCCGACTTGGCCCAGGCGGCGAGATTGGCCCGATCCTGCGCGGCGAAGGCCGGGTCGCCATAGGCGGTCCGGTCGGCGCACACCCACGGGAAGATCGACGGGCGGAGCTTGATGGTCGGAGCGCGGAGCGTCTGCAGGTAAGCCAGCACGCCGATGGCATGACGCTCGCCCTTCAGGTCGCCGTCGGGCGCCCAGACCGAGTCGGCGACGGCATTATAGAAGCTGAAGACGTAGTCGGTGCGCACCGGACGTTCTCGATACCAGCCCTCGGACTCCGCGGAGTCGTCGAACTTGATCGTGTCGTTGACGCCGAGCGGGACGGAGAAGGCGTCGGGGTTCTGACGGAAGAAACTGCGCGCGTATTGGGCGCCGACCTCCGGGGCGCGCGGATTGTCGAGGTGCGGGTTCGGATCGTAACCATCGCCCTTCGGTTCGACCGCCTTGCCGTCGACCATCGGGAAGAGCATCGGCTCCTGCTTCCAGAGTTTCTGGTCGAAGGCGCGATAGAGCCCGTGCGAGAAGCCCGGCGTCCGGCCGTAGCCGACGGAGAAGGCCCAGTCTTCGGAGAGTTCGTTGAGTCCGCTCAGCTGGCGCCAGCGGAAGTCGGGGCGAAATTCATCAGAGCCCGGGAAGCCGAGCTGATAGCGCGGACGCCAGTCGGCGCCGAGTTCGCCGGGGAAGGCGAAGAAGACGCCGAGGTGCTGTTCGCAGAAACGACCGACCGCGATGCGCGTGGCGGCCGGGTTGTTGCCGAGGAGGAAGACCGACTGGCCCACGACCGCACGGCGGGCGGTATCGCCCTCTTCCGCCGGTGCCTTGATGCCGGCCGAGCGGGCAGCGGCAGTCTTACCGACATAGATCGCCAAAGCGGGGCTACGCACGCCCTTGGCTTCATAACGCGTCTCCGGACGCACGCCGGTCACGCGCTCACACCAATCGGCGAGGGAGCGGGCGGCGGCGAGTTCATCAATCTCCGGCTCGGACGGCAGGATGATGGGCGCCCAGACGCCGGCGTCGAAAAGACCGCCCGCGCGAGCCAGGGCGGAGAGTAGCAGGAAGCAGGCAAGCGTGAGGGGGCGAAGCATTGCGGGGATAAGGGGATGCTAGGAGGGAAGTTGGCCCGTTGGCAAGGGAGGCAGTTTAAGAGGACTGAATTGAGGACTGCGTAGAGGGCTGAATGGAGGGCTGAATGGAAGAGACGCGGCCCAGGTGGCGGGATCGGTGTTCCCAGCCGCTAACCGCTAATACCTGACACGGGTAGGGGCGGCACCGCGTGCTGCCCTAGGTGCAAATGTGAAAGTCAGGGCTCAAAGGGAAACCGGAAACCGGATGATTAGCTGGGGCATTTCGTTTCAGGTGGCGGGTGGCAACCCCGGGTGGCGGGTGGCGGGATCTGTGTTCCTAACCGCTTACCGCTAATACCTAAAACAACTAGGGTCGCTTCCGGCTTGATGCCGTATTACGGCAATACAGCATTACAGCATGACCTACACTCTCGCTGTAAGCAAGCGCGGCACCCTCACCCTGCCGCCAGAACTCCGTCGCCGGCTGAAACTGGACCAAGTCAGCTCACCCCTCGTCATCGTCGAAGAACGTGACGGCGGTCTCTTCCTGCAGTCCGCCGTCGCGATGCCGATCCGCGACATCCCGAAAGCGACCATTCGCCAGTGGGTACTCAACGACGAAGCGGAGGCTAAAGACCTCAAGGCATTCCGTCGTAAGAAGTGAGACTGTTCCTGGATTCGAGCGTGCTTCTGGCCGCGGCGGGTTCGTCTAAAGGGGCTTCGCGCCTGCTATTTGATCATGCTACTAGCCATGGCTGGCAGCTCCTGACCGCGGACTACTGTGTACGTGAAGCCGAATTCAATCTGCCAAAGATCGGGGAAAAGGCCGAACTGAGCTGGAAAGTAGTTATCCAGCCCGCCCTCATTCCAGCAAAGGCGCAGCTGACGCTTGATCGGCCGCTCATCTATCGTGCTACCAAAGATCGCCCGGTCGTGATCTCCGCCTTAAGCCAAAAAGCGGACTATCTCCTGACGTTGGATCGAGATGATTTCCATGACCTACTCGGCCGCAGCGTGTACGGCTTACCCATCCGAACTCCTGGGGAGTTCTTGCGCGAAATCGGTTAGCCGCGTTCGCCGAATGGTGAACGGAAGGTAGGGGCGTGGCTACGCCGCGCCCTTCGGAGGTAGGGATGCGATGACATCGTATCGGTCGGGATTAAGGGCGGACGTGTTGGTGATCACGTCCCTACCTCGGGTCGGGGCCAATCTCCAACGCCTCTCATGGTCGGCATGCATTGCGGCCCTCACCCTAGGGAGGCCATAGGAGATCGACTTCATAGGTTGATTTTTGCCGATGCAGAGCGAAGCGCTAACAAAGTGGCGTGCCATTATCTGTACCCATAAAATACTTGCGGCGTCTCCGCGTTGCCTCTTACTTCATTTCCTCATCCCTGTGGGTATGCTGGACTTCGAGCCACGCCCCCACAGAGCCCCACGGGTTACGGCCCGTGGGGTTTTTATTTCCAGAGTTTAGATAGACATGCCGGCAAGAGCGGCCGTCCTGATAGACGGATTCAATCTCTACCATAGCCTGCAGGCGGATAAGGCGAGCAAATGGCTAGATCCATGCAAGTTGATCAAAGACGCCCTGATCCAGCAGGCGGATACAGCTGAAGTCGTGGCGATCCACTACTTTACCGCCCTTCCTCTGCACTTGAGTCTGACTGACCCAGGGCGCCTAGCCCGACATCGAATTTATCTTCGGGCCTTAAGCGCGCAGCGTAATCCTCGTATTGAAATTCATCATGGACGCATCAGAGCTCAATCGATCGAGATTTCGCAGGGTAGATCAAAGACACGGGGACGCATCTGGAGGGAAAAGGGAACCGACATAGCCCTGGCGGTGAAACTATTCGAGCTGGCCATGACGGGTGCATATGACGAATTCATCATCGTCTCGGGCGATGCCGATTATGGTCCGCTCGCAAAAGGTTTCGCCCGAATGCACTTAGGCCGCAGGCTGATTTTCGCCTTCCCATTGCTTCGAGTTAGCAACGAACTACTGAACTTGGCGCCTGGTTCTCTTATTCTCACTCAGGCTCATTATAGGGCAAGTCGCCTGCCTGATGAAATCATCCTTCCGAGCGGCAAAAAGCTTCATTGCCCGAAAGAATGGCTACGATAGATTTAAAGAGGTTTAAACTGCGATTGCTGAGCGTTGCATCTCCCCACCGCCAACCGCTATCACCTGTCACGGGTAGGGGCGTGGCTACGCCGCGCCCTTCGGAGGTAGGGATGCGGGGGTGATCACGTCCCTACCTCGTGATCCGGGCACAAAAAAGCCGCGCATGGGGCGCGGCTTATGTGGTGATATTTATGGCTAGTCAGGGGAGGTTCTTATTCCGGAAGAGCACATCCACCTGAATCAGCTTATCTCCGGAATACATGAGGTCGACGATATCGACGACCGCGAAGCCTTCGCCCAGAAGGAAGGCGACAACATCTTCGAAGTGAGGCGCACCTAGGTTGTAGTTATGCGTCTGCAGCTCCAGCAGGAGGTAACGTGAGTTTCGCACGACCGGAAGTCCGCCGCGGATGACGTCCAGTTCGGCGCCTTGGACGTCCATCTTGATGAGGTCAAAGCCTTCGGCGGTTCCCAACAGCGTAGTCAGCGTGACACACTTGCGCTTCTCGGAGGCAAAACTGAACTCCGTGTTCTCCCGATAAATGCCGTTCCCGGAGCCAGCATCGCCGTCGCAGCACTTGTAGTAATCGACCTCTCGGCCGTCTGAGTCTCCGAGTACCGCAATCCGGCAGTCGCCCAAAGGGCGGAGCAGTCGCTCCTTATCCGTATTGGCGTCGACCATAACGACCTGGGCCGAGGGGTAGATCTCGCGCAAGAGCTTGGTCCACTTGCCTTCAAAGGCCCCGAGATCGAGGGCACGTCTTACCTCGACGCCAGACGCCTGCAAATAGCCGAGCCGCTTTCGGTGAGAAAGCCTCTGCTTGGCTGGCCTAAAAAAATTCAGAAATCGCTTGATCGAAGATAACATGGTCAGGAAGGATATAACTGCTTCACCAGCGACCTCGCCACCGCGACGGCATCGAACTGCGTGCGAGCGATTTGGGCGGCGCGCACGCCCATGGCAGCGAGCTCCGTATCCGATGCGGACAGTACGGAGCGCAGCGCCTCAGATGGCTCCGCCGGATCGCGAATAACGAAACCGGCGTTCGGAGCTTCGACGACTTCGCGGATATTACCAGCGGCGGCTGACATAACGATGGGCAGTCCGGCGGCGGCGGCTTCGATGGCCGAAAGAGGATTGGGGTCCAGTCGGGTGTTCAGCACAAACGCATCCGCAGCCCAAAGGACCCGGCGGACTTCCTCGGGCGGCAACTGGCCGAGGACGCGAATGGCGTCGCCAGACTTCGCAGCCAAGGACTCAAGCGCGGCACGGCGATCACCATCGCCAACAAATAGGAGCCTCGCGCCGCGACGTTCCGCCTCAGATAGGGCGAGGAATTTCTCGGCCAACTCCACGACGCCTTTGCGTTGGGTCAGGGCCGACACCTGGACCAGCACCCTGCCCTCTCCTTCGAGTCCGAGCGCCCGTCGAGAGTCAGCATGCACTCCCGCGGAAGGACGGGCGAAGAATTTGGCGTCGATGGCGTTCGGCAGCGTAACGATCGGGCGAGGTCCACCTGCCTGCGCCAGCGCCCATTCGGCGCTCTTGGCGTTGGGGACAGCGAACCCATCGAAGGTGCGATACATCCGACGACGCAGCCAGGCAATGAGGCCGCCTTTATGAAGGGCGGCGTCGGCATGCCCTTCGCTCCAGAAAAAGCGGCGCGGGTGCGGCGAATAGATATTCAAGCCGGCGACGAGCATCGTCGGGGTATTCCAAGCTCCCGCGATGATGAGCGTGTCCGGCTTCAATAAGTTCAACTCAGCCAGAACGCCCGGGTTGAGGTGTGCGTGAATACCCGCCAGCGAGGGATGAAAGCCGCGCAGCACCGTGTGCGCGTGGCGCATCTTCGAAGCATCGTAAGGCCAATGGCGTCCTGGCTCCGTCTTCGCGCAGTAGAGCACATGGAAGCGCCTGCCCGCCCGCGCCGCCTCCTCCGCCAAGGCGTCGAAGAACGCCGTGCGGTAAGGAGTCGGGATATTGGTGAGAATGACGAGCATCTGTCTAGGAGGACGGACGATTGCAAAAGAGCAAAGAACGATGCCGCTCGATACTAAAGCCCGCTTTATGAAGCCAACAAGGTATATCCCGGTGTGCCGCTTCGCCGTGAAGTTCAATGACTACACATTTAACCGAAGCCAGCCAAGGCGTTGGCGGACGAAGGATCTCATACTCAGCTCCCTCGATATCGAGCTTGAGAATATCAATGACGCCCGAAGGAGATTGACGGAGAATGTCATCCATCGTCCAGACCTCTAAAGTCTTGTCGCTGTCGCCAACGGGAATCGTCCTGGAGCCTGTACCAGCCTCGAGGATACTAAAAGCTCCTTGCTCGCGCGCCATCATAGCGCGCCTCAGAATAGCCCTATGCCCATAATGAGAGAGATTCTGCTCCGCCAGCTCAGCGTTACCGCTTGGCTCGAAGACTAAGCAGGTCGACTCGGGATAAAGACTGAGGAACACAGCTGCGCTGTCCCCAATATAACCGCCTCCGTCCACGATGAACTGTGCCGACCGCGGGAGGGGGCCGCCTACGCACTCGGCACGGACGATATTCTGCATAACGACATTGCGGTCAGATTCCGTCAGCCTGTACGTAAAAGGATGAAGGAGTCGACGGAAGCGATGGCGCCTTTCTCCCTCACCCCAGAGCATCGCCTTAGCCGCGGAAGGTGATTCCAATAAAGTCCGGAAGACCGAGTAGGCCATGGACAGCCTCTTAATCACTGCAAACGGTAGGACTGCTTTGAGAATTTTATTCATGTGAGGAGCCCGGAGTGCTTTTCATAACGAGCGTAAAGACTGCTGAACCGACCGTCACGGATTTCCCCAAGATGCCTAAGGGCGATTCCATAGGCCCGGAGATGACCGAGCCATCCTCGTCCACGAGCCACCCGGACTAAGGTCTGGTGAATTGCTGCCCAATAAATGGCCCCCAACGAAAGCCAGAATCCAATCCCGGTGCGAAGCCTGGATGCGATGTAGATACGATTCCACGCACCGCATAGGTCCGCAAACGAATCAGGCTCTCGCCACTCTTGGGAAACGAGATGGGTCACTGCGATATCCTCGGAAACGATGCATCTCCTGCCAGACCGGCTAGCCGCAATGTACACCTGATGGCTGAAGAGCATATCCTCCGCTTGGGCGTAACGGGACATTTTTTCGTCAAATTGGAGATGGTGCGACGCCACGAACGCCCGTTCAACGGCGAACCAATAGCCAGTAGCCCATTCGGTCTCCATGTCGCCGACGATCGGCTGAGGATAACGCGCCTGCATGCAGGCCATCACTTTGCCATATGTTAGCGGCCTGAATGTATTGGTCAGGAAAAAGGTCGCGGCGGCCCGGCGCCAGAAGGGGCGCGGCTGAGCCAAGGCGAGAGTGTCGCGGGCGGCCAGCATCACCATTGCTGGCGATTTTTTGATCTTGGTAACGAAGTCTCCCGTCACTGAAGCAGGCCAGTCAACGTCGTCGTCGGAGAAAATCACCCAGTCACCGGTTGCGGCCTTGAGCCCGAGATTGCGCGCGTGTGTTGATGAAGGCACGTCGGACCAGATTATCCGAACGTTAAGGCCGGCATGTGATACGGTTTCAATAGCGGCAGAGACGCTAGGCCGCTCTTCGGATGGAGACTGGTCAATGACGATGATTTCATCTGGCCTTCGTTGCTGAGCCGCAATCGTGCTTAAGGTGCGGCCAAGTGAGGACGCACGCCGATAGGTGGCGATGACAACGGAAACCTTCATCTCATTAAACAATCCCCAGTGCCGATAAATAACGCCGGGCGAATACCTCGGCGGAGTATAGTTCCTGCGCACGCTGCCGGCCTTTCCCTGCGCGCTCATGAGCCTCTATCGGCTGGTTGATGACTTCTAAGATCTGGGCACAGAGGGCGGCAGGCGAGCCCTGTTCAGCGTAATAAGCAGAGTCGCCCGCGACCTCCCGCATGGCCGCGACATCCGACAGGACGCAGGGCAATCCAGCAGCCATGGCTTCGGCCACGGCTATGCCGAAACCCTCCCCTGCCGAAGTCGCGAAAATGAATGCTTCCCAGTTTCGCATGGCCTCTTGCGGCCGAGGCAATGCACCCAGGAATCTAACACGATGTTCAAGGCCTGCGGCGGCTACCTGGCGACGGAGTTCGTCCGCTAAAGCTCCCTCGCCTGCCAGCTCGAGGCGAAACTCCAAATCCACCGGCAATAGTCGGATGGCTTCGATGAGGCTGCGGTGATCCTTAAGCCGATCGAGCCGGGCTAGCATTCCCCAAGTTTTGGGCGCGATGTTCGAAGGTAAACGCTTTACCCCGAGTTCAAAGAATGCAGGGCGGACGGAATTAAGGGTGACGGATAGAGGCAGCCCGCGGAACAGCGGCTCTGTCGCCACGGAGTTCGCGACAGCCTGGGAACAGGCGAGCAGCCTAGGGCGGCAAGCGGGACGGTAGATCAGTCCCATGACCTTAGTTTGCAATCGTGCCCGCCGACCGAAACTGCCAACATTACCGAGATGGACAACGCAGTTAGCGGTGCTGCTAAGAGGCGACAATAGCTGGGGTAATCGAGTTGGGCTCCATGCGATGAGGTGCCGAACGTCTCGCTCACGCGCAAAAGCTTTCCAGTGTCGGGCCCAAGTTATGCCGAGCACTCCACCCCAATCTTGAATTTGGACGACTTCGGCTCCTGCCTCTCTCCACATGTCAGCGGCCGGTCCAGACACGTCTCCTGCAGCTACCACATGCACTTGCTGCGGCGACTCCTGAATTAGAGTAAGCGCTGCCATCTCGATGCCTCCGAGCTGAGACGACGGAATCCAATGGAAAATCGTGTGGCTCATCGCGAGATCAAGGCTCGTGTCGCATCCCAAAACGCTCGGAGCCCCCGCCGTAGCGAGGCGATCTTCTGCGAGCCACGAAACAACCGCTTCACGTAGCGCTTGCTCTCCCCGCATAATTTATCCTGGCCCGGCGAAGGGATGTTGATGACTTGCCGGGCATTCGTACGGAGGTTTTCGAGCATCCTGACCATCACAACATCTTCCGAAAATTGGCTCCGCATCTTGGTCCGACCAGCCACGCCCTCGGCCGCTCTCAGTTCTTCGTCTTTCAGCATGCGCCTCAGCAAGCCGGCGCCTGACGGCGTAGTCTCGCTCACAATCGGCTCGCCAAGCTCAAATCCTGACACCACGGAGAAAGCCCCAGGCGTCCTGAATTCGGCAGTGTAAGATTCGGCAATCAAGACCGGGGTGCCATGAGAGGCCGCCTCCAAGACGGTCGTCCCCATACCCACGAAAATATCAGCTTCGCGGTAGAACCGTGTCAGTTCGGCATAGGCGACCGAACCGTTGAAAATGACCCGACGGGCGATACCCGCCCTGAGTGCCACCCACTTGAGGCGCGCCAAAAGCGGGCCCTCTCCAACAATCAGCAATTCGACATCCGAACCGTCTTCGCGTATTGCCTGGGAAACCGCAAGGATGAGGCCTTCGATATAGCCCTTCATCGGCACGAGACGGGCAACCGTCACCACACGGAGGCGCGCGCCTTTTTTAACGGGTTTCGCCTCGGACATAACCGACATCGGCAAAGGAATCACGGTGGCGTTCTCGAGTACGTACCCATAATTCCTACGGTGCGATTCCAAGCACGCCTTGTTCATGGAAAAAAAGAGGCCGTGGCGAGACATCGCTTCGATATATTCCA
>Ga0208441_1000453_pt1 | contig 12707 bp, 9 predicted proteins | sample Colrivmet1548B02_FD_187648 | JGI IMG/M metagenome (GOLD analysis project Ga0208441, IMG submission 187648) | Estuarine microbial communities from the Columbia River estuary - metaG 1548B-02 (SPAdes) (version 2) | ecosystem: Environmental > Aquatic > Marine > Intertidal zone > Estuary | place... | reverse complement strand
CTCGAGCAGTTACTAGAGATTTAGATTGGGGAATTGATGTGCCTGTTGAAGGTGCCGAAGGAAAAAAATTATACGTGTGGTTTGACGCCCCAATTGGATATATTTCTGCTTCCAAAGAATGGGCTGCGAGAGAAGGAAAAGACTGGGAACCGTATTGGAAAAATGAAGATACGAAATTGGTTCACTTTATTGGAAAAGACAACATTGTTTTTCATTGTATTATTTTTCCTGCGATGTTAAAAGCCGAAGGAAGTTATATTTTACCTGATAATGTTCCTGCAAATGAATTCTTGAATTTGGAAGGGGATAAATTATCGACATCAAAAAATTGGGCGGTTTGGTTGCACGAATATTTGGTTGATTTTCCAAATCAGCAAGATGTTTTAAGATATGCTTTGACTTCTAATGCACCAGAAACTAAGGATAATGATTTTACTTGGAAAGATTTTCAAGCGAGAAACAACAATGAATTAGTTGCAATTTTTGGGAATTTTATCAATCGTGTTGTGGTTTTAACCAATAAATTTTACAATGGAATTGTCCCAAGTCCGAACCCGCTTTCCGATGTGGACGAAGCAACTTTAACGGAATTAAAAGCCTATCCAGCAGTAATTTCAAGTTCAATTGAACGCTACCGATTTAGAGAAGCTTTGGGCGAATTGATGAATGTGGCCCGTTTGGGAAATAAATATTTAGCCGATGAGGAGCCTTGGAAAGTAATCAAAGACAATCCTGAGCGCGTGCAAACTCAAATGTATGTTGCCTTGCAAATTGCAGCCGCTTTGAGTTCACTTTGCGAACCATTTTTACCTTTTACAGCAGCAAAACTTTCTAGAATTCTAAAAATAGAAACCAAAATAGATTGGAAAACGGTATCTCAAACTTCTGAATTAATTCCTTCAGGTCACCAAATTGGAGAAGCAGAATTGCTTTTTGCAAAAATTGAAGATGAAGAAATACAAAAACAAATGGACAAATTAGAAGCCACAAAAGTGGCAAATAAAGAAGAGATTGCTTCAGCTCAAGCAGAGACAGAACCTCAAAAAGAAACGATTCAATACGATGATTTTGCTAAAATAGATTTGCGTGTTGGAACTATTTTAGAAGCAGAAAAAATGCCTAAAGCAAATAAATTATTGATTCTAAAAATCGACACAGGAATTGACATTCGCACTATTGTTTCTGGAATTGCAGAGAGTTTTTCTCCTGAAGAAATTATTGGGAAACGCGTTACGGTTTTGGTGAATTTAGCTCCAAGAAACCTTCGCGGAGTAGATAGCGAGGGAATGATTTTGATGACTACCAATGCAGATGGAAAATTGGTTTTTGTAAATCCTGATTCCGATGGAGTTGCCAATGGCGAAACCATAAATTAAAAAAAATATATAACACTAATTTCACTAATTTTCACAGATTTAATTTGAGAAAATTAGTGGAATTAGTGTTTAAAAAAACATAAAATGAACCCAAAAATTATTGCTTTTGATGCAGATGATACTTTATGGCACAACGAACCTTATTTCGATGAAGCCCAAGAGCGTTTTTGTGTTTTATTTCAAGATTATGCTTCTAAGCAAGAAATATTAGGGTTGATTTTAAATCACCAAATTGCAAATTTATCTTTGTATGGATTTGGAATTAAGGCATTTACACTTTCAATGATTGAAACCTCTTTGGATTTAACCAATCATACAATTTCAGGAAGTGGAATTGAAAAAATAATTACAATTGGAAAGGATTTATTGCAAAAACCAGTTGAATTAATGCCTAACGTGGAAAAGGTATTGGGTGAATTGCAAGGGAAATACAAATTGGTTGTTGCCACCAAAGGCGATTTAAAAGACCAACACCGCAAACTTCACGATTCAGGAATTGGGGCTTATTTTCATCATATTGAAGTGATGAGTGACAAAACGGAATTGGATTATCAAAAAATGTTAGGGCGATTGGATTGTGATCCCAAAGATTTATTAATGATTGGGAACTCACTAAAATCAGATGTTTTACCTATTTTAAAAATAGGAGGTTACGGAGTTCACATTCCGTATCACACCACTTGGGAATACGAAAAAATAGATTTTGAAATTAAACACGACCATTTTTATTCCTTTGAAAATATTACAGAAGTCTTGTCGCTTCTAAAATAATAAAAGCCGCAGTTTGCTTATTTAGACAAACTGCGGCCTCTCTTTTACTTACTTCCTAATAGCATTAATTCATCAATTACGACTTCGGTGACGTAGCGTTTTTCTCCGTTTTTGTCTTCGTAACTTCTGTGTGTTAGTTTGCCCTCAATGGCAATTTCTTTACCTTTTACGACATATTTCTCAATGATATCGGCGGTTTTTCCCCAAGCAATAAGACTGTGCCATTGGGTTTCTTCTACTTTTTCGCCTTTGTCGTTTTTGTAACTTTCGTTGGTTGCAACATTTAATTTGGCCAATTTTTTTCCTCCGTCGAATGTTTTGATTTCCGGATCATTACCAACGTGACCGATTAACTGTACTTTGTTTCTTAATGTGCTCATAGCGTTTTAATTTATATGGGTTATAATAAAAATTTTTGTTTTGCCGATACTTGTTTGATTTCGACATTGCAAAGATGTGGCGACTTCCAAAATTTATTCGGTTGTTAACTGTTTACTTTCGGTTGTAGTTGTTTGTAAGCGTTTGTAATTGGAAAATTATAAGTATATTTGATTGATTGTAAAAGTTTTAAGCCAAAAATTAAAAACACAAAAGACAATTTCCCTTTAGCCCCGATGATAGAGAAAATCCCACGCTTTTGCGGGGATTGAAACGAACAGCGGGAATAGGATTGGTAAAAATAGACTGGCTTTTTGCTTCAAAAAGAAATTAATAATAAGGGGAAAGATTGCTTCGTTCCTCGCAATGACAAAAAAATGAATAAAACGTGTTTGGAATGCAACGATAAAATTGTGGGGCGCGAGGACAAAAAGTTTTGCAGCGACGGTTGTAGGAATTCTTATAACAACAAAATCAATAAGGACAGCACGAATTTTATGCGCAATGTGAACAATAAATTGCGGAAAAATTATCGGATTTTGGGCGCTTTGAATGTGGAGGGAAAGTCGAAAACTACGCGTGCTAAATTGTTAAGTAAGGGATTTGATTTTGAATTTTTTACGAATATTTTGAATACCAAAACGGGAAACACCTATTATTTTATATACGACCAAGGCTATATGGCATTGGAAAACGATTATTTTATGTTAGTCAAAAAAGATATTTAACTTCAAATTTATTACAAATGAAAAACAGATTCACCGCCATTTTATCGTTATTATTTATTGCTGGAACCATAGGATTTATTTACTTGTTAATGATGCCGCAATGGGTTTCAACGGATGATGCATTGCTCTCGGAATATTCCACAAAAAGGGCGCTTGAAAAAGTGAAAGTTATTTCGGAAAATCCCCATTTTGTAGGTTCGGAGAATCATAAAATGGTGGGGGAATATTTGGTAAATGAATTACAAAAATTGGGATTGGAAACCCAAATTCAGGAAGGAACTACGCTTTCTGATTGGGGAAACCTGACAAAATCTAAAAATATATTAGCGAGAATTAAAGGATCTGATAGTTCGAAAGCCTTGTTATTATTGTCGCATTATGACAGCGCGCCACATTCGTATTCACATGGGGCAAGCGATGATGCTTCGGGAATTGCAACTATTTTGGAGGGCGTTCGTGCTTTTTTGGCAAATAAAACGCCACATAAAAACGATATTATCATTTTGTTTTCGGATGCGGAAGAACTGGGTTTGAACGGAGCGGCACTTTTTGTAACCAAAAGTAATTGGGCGAATGAAGTGGGTTTGGTTTTAAATTTTGAAGCTCGAGGAAGCGCTGGACCAAGCTATATGTTGATGGAAGTGAACAAGGGAAATGCCAATATGGTTAAGGAATTTACGGCCGCCAACCCAAGTTATCCGGTTTCAAATTCCTTGATGTACAGCATTTATAAAATGTTGCCGAACGATACTGATTTGACTGTTTTTAGAGAGCAAGGTAAAATTCAAGGATTTAATTTTGCTTTTATCGACAACCATTTTAACTACCATACGGCTCAGGATGACATTAATCATTTGAGTCCAAAAACTATGGAGCATCAAGGAACTTATTTAGTTCCGTTGTTGAATTATTTTTCCAATTCCGACTTGACTTCTCTTCAATCGAGTGACGATTATGTTTATTTTAATACGCCGTTTAAATTTGTGAGTTATCCGTTTTCTTGGGTTTTACCAATGGTTTTGATTGCTGCTTTTCTATTTCTATTTTTGGTATTTATAGGCCTTGGCAAACGAGTTTTGGCATTTTCAGAAATAGGGAAAGGCTTTTTAATTTTCCTTGGGGCGTTACTCGTTTCGGGAATAACCACTTATTTTGGTTGGAAATTGTTGCTAAAGATTTACCCACAATACAATGATATTCTTCAAGGATTTACCTATAATGGTCACGATTATATAGGTGCGTTTGTGTTTTTGAGTTTGGCGATTTCGTTATTGTTTTATTCCAATTCCAATTCGGAAAATAAAACCGAAAATTATTCTATAGCACCATTATTCATTTGGATTTTAATCAATATTGCGATTGCTTTTTATTTGCCTGGAGCGGGATTTTTAATTATTCCATTATTTTTCAGTTTGTTTATGTTGGCTTATTTTGTCACCACCCAAAAAACAAATCCGATACTGAATTTAATTTTGAGTATTCCATCTTTAATTATCATAGTTCCTTTTATTATTATGTTTCCAATAGGATTGGGGTTAAAAATAGTGGCTGGAAGCGCGGTGTTAACTGTTTTGGTTTTTGGTTTGTTGTTACCAATATTTGGATCGTTTCCTAGAAAAGGTTTTTGGTCATTGGTGTTGTTTTTAATATCAATTGGGTTTTTCATAAAGGCTAGTTTCAATTCTGGGTATGCTGTTGGAACTGCAAAACCAAACAGCTTGCTTTATGTTTATAATGCCGATACAAAAAAAGCGGTTTGGACTACCTATGATGTAAACTTAGATTCTTGGACGAAAATGTACTTGGGCGAAAACCCAAAAGACGCAGCAGAGTTAAACAAGAATCCATTATTTAGCAAATATAATTCGGCATTTACTTATTCAGCTGAAGCCGATGTAAAAGAGTTAAGCGATCCTACAATTTCGTTTTTACGGGATAGTATTGCGGGGTCTCAACATTATTATAAAATAAAAATTATTCCAAATCGACCAGTAAATCGTTATGATGTTTTTGCAAATGAAACAATGACGTTCTATAATTTAAAGGCAAATGGAGTTTCGGCATTAGAACAAAAAGGAAGTATTTATAAACGAAGAGGGAAGAAATTAGTTAGCTATTATGTTGTTGACAATGAGCCGTTGGAATTGCAATTTTCTATTCCTGTTAATTCGGTTTTTGAAATGGATTTAATGGAAAGTTCGTTTGATTTAATTACTAATCCAAAATTCAGAATTGCCAAAAGATTGCCTTGGATGATACCAACGCCCTTTGTATTAAACGATGCGGTTGTGATTCAAAAGAAGATTATTCCTTCAAATGTGATTCGAAAATCAGATAATTTCAAATCTAGGAATTTGACTCCGAAAGATAGTTTGACAGTTAGTATTGATACTTTAAAAGGCATTCAATAATGACAAAAATTAGTATTCTTGGTTGCGGTTGGTTGGGATTGCCTTTGGCGAAAGCCTTAATAGGAAATGGATTTTCGGTTAATGGATCAACGACTTCAATAGATAAAATAGGGTTATTAGAAAACGCTGGAATAACTCCTTTTTTGATTGAAATAGGGGAAAATGAAATCAATGGAGATGTAGATCAATTCTTGGATCAAAGCCAGGTTTTAATAATCAATATTCCGCCTAAACTAAGAGGAAATTCCACTGAAAATTTTGTTTCTAAAATACAAAACATCCTTCCATTTATTGAAAAATCGGGAATTAAAAAAGTGCTTTTCGTGAGTTCTACTTCAGTTTATTCTGATGAAGACAAAGTTGTAACTGAAGAAACCATTCCAAATCCAGATACCGAAAGTGGCAAGCAATTGCTAGAATGCGAGAACTTATTGCAAGAAAATTCTCATTTTGAAACTACCATTTTACGTTTTGGAGGGCTTATTGGCGAAGACCGTCATCCTATTTATTTTTTAGCTGGGAGAAGCAATATCGAAAATCCTGATGCACCAATAAATTTGATTCATCAAGAGGATTGCATCGGAATTATTTTAAAAATCATTGAAAGTAATTGTTGGCAAGAAACGTTTAATGCAGTTGCGCCTTTTCATCCAAATCGCGAAGAGTATTATTCTCAAAAAGCAAAAGAATATAATTTGGAACCTCCTATCTTTACGCATTCAAAACCATCTATTGGAAAAACCATATTTTCCTATAAATTATATAACGTTTTGAAATACCAATTCGTAAAAGGAAGTTTATAGTTGATACAAAAATTAAAATCTAGAGTTAAATCGAAAATTACCTCAATAGGATTGCCAATTTTGGCACTTTGCTGGGTGAGTTTTTTTTGGGGAACTACTTGGATTGCTTCAAAAGAAGGGGTGAAATACATGCCCGCATTGCAGCTTGCAGCTATTCGTCAATTTTTAGGCGCCACTTTATACTTGTCTTATTTTTTATTTAAGAAAACACCTTGGCCCAAAGGCAAACAATGGAAAACCATTATCATATTGAGCATTTTAAATTTCGTATTAAGCAACGGTTTAAGCACGTGGGGAGTGAAATACATAAGCAGTGGTTTGGGAGCAATTATTGGCGCTTTGGTCCCGCTTTGGGTGGTAATAATTAGTTTTTTTAGAGGTGAAAAATTAGTAAAATTGGCAATTGTAGGTTTGATTATTGGATTTGCGGGTGTATGTGTAATTTTCTACGAACACTTAAGTGATTTCTTAATTTTTAATTTCCGATTTGGAATAATAATATCCATAATTTCAACATTAACGTGGGCTTTTGCCACATTATATACTAAGAAAAAAGCGGCAAGTTTTAACCCCTATTTTAGTTTGGGAATCCAAATGTTTATTTCAAGTATTTTCCTTTTTGCCTATTTGGGAGCTACGGGATCGGCGGTGAGTTTATCTACTATTCCAGTTATTTCGTGGGTTTCAATTGGCTATTTGGTGATTTTTGGATCGGTGCTAACCTTCATTGCTTATATCTATGCTTTGCAACATTTACCTGCTGAAATAAATAGCATTTACGCTTACATCAATCCAATAATCGCGGTTCTTTTAGGGGCTTATATATTTGGGGAACCTTTATCACTGTCCATTGCAGTAGGTGGAATAATTACGCTATTTGGGCTTTATTTAGTAAATAGGTCCTTTCAAAATTCTAAAAACTCATAAAAAAAATCCCATTTTGAAATACAAAATGGGATTTTCTAAATTTAAATAAAATTGGTTATTACCAAATTTTTACTCGTTTCTCAGGAGCTACAAACATTCCGTCACCTTCTTTAATGTCAAATGCAGAATAGAATGCATCTACGTTTTGAATTGGAACATAGGCACGGTACATTCCAGGAGAATGCGGATCTGTTTTTACTTGATTTTTCAACGCTTCATCTCTCATTTTAGATCTCCAAATGGTTGACCAAGAGATAAAAAATCGTTGTTCTGGAGTATAACCATCAATTAAACCAGGATTTCCATTTTCTTTTAAATACAATTGTAGTCCGTCGTAAGCGGCATTCACACCACCTAAATCCCCAATATTTTCTCCTAAGGTAAATTTACCATCTACGTGAGTTCCAGGTAATGGCTCCAATGCAGAATATTGATCAGCAAGTGCACCTCCTAAAGAAGTGAATTTGGTTAAATCGTCAGCTGTCCACCAGTCAATTAAATTTCCATCAGCGTTATATGTAGCCCCTTGATCATCAAATCCGTGAGAAATTTCATGTCCAATTACTCCGCCAATTCCACCATAATTTACCGCTTCATCAGCTTGGTAATTGTAAAAAGGAGGTTGTAAAATTGCTGCTGGGAATACTATTTCGTTGTAAGAAGGGTTGTAGTAAGCATTAACAGTTTGAGGAGACATTCCCCATTCTGATTTATCAACTGGTTTTCCCAATTTAGCTAAGTCTTTAGCCCAACTCCATTTAGAAACGTTTTTGATATTTTGGAAATAGCTTCCTCCTTCTTCAGGACTTTTCACTGCTAAAGCAGAATAGTCTTCCCATTTGTCTGGATAACCTATTTTAATAGTTAATTTATTTAATTTTTCAACCGCTTTAGCTTTAGTTTCAGCCGACATCCAAGTCAAATTATTAATTCTAATTTCATAGGCTCTCATTACGTTTTTAATCATCTTCATCGCTTTAGCTTTTGCTTCAGCTGGGAACATTTTTTCAACGTATAATTTTCCTAAAGCTTCACCCACAGTTCCATTAACAACTTGTAATGCTTTTTCGTGACGCGGTCTTTGTTTTAAAGCGCCTGTTAAAGTTTTCCCATAAAACTGCCAGTTTGCCGTTTCAATAGTTGTAGATAATTGGCTTGAAGCCCCTCTTAACAACATCCAACGCATGTAAGCTTTCCAATCTTCTACTTTATTTTCAGTAAATAAAGTTTGTAAAGAACTCATGTATCTTGGTTGAGAAACGATTATAGTATCAATTTTTGAAATCCCAATTCCTTTAATGTAAGTGTTCCAATCTATTGAAGGTAGCATTTTTTGCAAATCCCCAATTGCAGTTGGATTGTATTGTTTTTTACTGTCTCTTCTCTCCACACGGTCCAATCTTGGTTTAGACATTTGGATTTCTAAAGCTAGAATTTTTTCAGCATCGGCTTCTGCCTGTTCTGGAGATTCATTCAAAAATTGCAACATTTTTGCAACGTGTAAGGCATATTTTTCACGTTTTTCCTTTGAATCTTTATCCTCAGACACATAGTAATCTCTGTCTGGCAATCCTAAACCACCAGGTCCAACACTTACTACATTTCTAGTACTATTTTTTTCATCAGCACCAATTCCAACTCCAAAAAAACCAACGCCCCCGCCTTGAGCTTCCGTTTCCATCATCAATTTTTGTAAATCTTTGATGTTTTTTACTGCATTTATTTTAGCTAAATATGGAGCTAATGGTGCAATTCCTTGTTTATTTCTTGCCACAGTATCCATTGCAGCCTTGTACATGATAATCGCTTTACCTTGATCAGTATTTGACTTGTATTTTGGATTTTTTGAAGCCTCTTTTAAAATTGCTAGGGCGTCTTTATCGGTATTTTGACGTAATTCATCAAAACTTCCCCAACGTGTTTTGTCGGCAGGAATTTCGGTATTTTTTAACCAGGTTCCATTCACAAATTTGAAAAAATCTTCACTTGGCTTCACCGATTTATCCATAAAAGGAACGTTTATTCCAGGCGTCTTTTGAGGGGCCTCTTTTTGTGCATTTGCCGATAATCCAATCAGTGCTGGAATAACGTACAACAATGTCTTATTAAAATTAAGTTTCATAATTAGTTACTATTTAGTTAGTCTTCAAAAATATTAATTATTTTTTTAATAAATGTTAAATTCTGCCAATAAAATAACGATTCTGTTTTCTTGATTTTTTCAAAAATTAAATCGGTTATTTGATCACTTACTATTTAACTTTTGTAAATTTGTAAAAAAATTATATGCTTTCTTTTTTTAAAAAATACAAGTGGTTTTTGATTGTTGTAATTGTACTTTCTGCAATAATTTTAACTTTATTTTATTCGGCTTTAAAGCCAAAAAAAATGTTGCCAATTTATAATCCGTCGATGGTAAATCCTGAATTGGTAGATTCCACTATTCAATATATCAGTAAATACCATACAATTGCTGACTTTTCATTTACCAATCAAAACGGTAAAATTATTTCTCAAAAAGACTATGAGGGTAAAATATATGTAGCCGATTTTTTCTTTACCACTTGCGGTTCTATTTGTCCTAAAATGACGACCAATTTAGCAGATGTTCAAAAAGCATTTATCAATAACCCTAAAGTGATGTTACTTTCGCACACAGTTTTTCCTGAAACCGATAACGTTGCAGTGTTAAAAGAATATGCTAAAAAAAACGGAGTGATTGACACCAAATGGAATTTAGTTACTGGCGACAAAAAGCAGATTTACACTATGGCGAGAAAATCGTATTTGGCAGTAAAATTAGGTAAACCGGAAGAATTATATGATATGGTTCATACCGAAAATTTTGTATTGGTAGATACTAAAAGACGCGTACGAGGTTTTTATGACGGAACAAAAAAAGAAGAAATGGAACGTTTAATTGAAGACATTAACTTTTTGTGTACCCAATAGCGAGAGCATTCCCATTTCTTCAGCATTACTTTTCTATTACTAAAAATGTCATAAAACTTATAAATATCATTTGATTGAATAATATTATATTTACTTTTGTAATCTAAATTCAATCTAAATAAGGTTTGCGAACTACAATAAATTCTCTCAAAAAAGGTGAAACTGCAATAATCAAAGAATTTGATATTGACTCTATTCCATTAAAGCTATTGGAAATGGGATGTTTACCAGGGAATACCGTTCAATTACTTCAAATTGCTCCTTTTGGAGACCCACTTTACCTAAATATTAATGGCTCACATCTTGCAATTCGCATAGAAACTGCAAATGAAATTGAGGTTGAAATTCTAAAACCAACTCATAATGAGCAGTAGCAATATCAATGTCGCATTAATTGGAAATCCAAATACGGGTAAAACTTCTGTTTTTAACGAATTGACCGGATTGAACCAGCAAGTGGGAAACTATCCTGGAATTACTGTTGAAAAAAAGATTGGGTTTTGTAAATTAACTTCCAAAATTAAAGCGAATATTCTCGATTTGCCCGGAACCTATAGTTTGAATGCCAGTTCAATTGATGAAAATGTGGTAATTGAATTGCTACTAAATAAAAAAGACAAATTATATCCTGATGTTGCAGTTGTTGTTGCAGATGTAGAAAATTTGAAACGAAATTTATTGCTTTTTACCCAAATTAAAGACCTTGAAATACCTACTATATTAGTCATAAATATGGCTGATAGAATGAAATTCAAAGGAATTTCATTGGATATTCCTTATTTAGAAGAGCAATTTAAAACCAAAATCGCCTTAATTAGTACTAGAAAAGGATTTGGAATGCAGGAATTGAAAGAATTAATTATCAATTATAAATCACTTTCTACCGAGCCTTGTTTGAACGCATCAAGTATAGATTCTGACTATTTTGAATCGCTACAAAAAACATTTCCAACACAATTGCTTTATAAATTATGGCTGGTAATTACTCAGGATGTTAACTTTTTAAATTTGGATAGAAATGAAATTCAAAATTCCTACACCAAATCCCATTCTGATTTAAAGCGATTACAACAAAAGGAAACCATAAAGAGATACCAATTTATAAATGACATTTTAAAAGTGGGTCACAAAATAGATTCTTCAATTGCTAAAGATTTCCGAAGTAAATTGGATCGCGTTTTAACTCACAGAATTTGGGGTTATTGCCTCTTTTTTGCGATATTATTTTTCATTTTTCAATCTATTTTCGAATGGTCAAAAGTCCCGATGGAGTTTATAGATGCTACTTTTGCCGATTTTAGTTTGTATGCAAGCGAAACTTTGCCAGCAGGGGTTTTAACCAATTTAATTTCACAAGGAATCATCCCGGGAATTGGGGGAATATTGATTTTTATTCCACAAATTGCCTTTTTATTTTTATTCATTTCTGTTTTAGAAGAAAGCGGTTACATGAGTCGAGTGGTATTTTTGATGGATAAATTAATGAGAAAATTTGGCCTTTCAGGTAAAAGTGTGGTGCCATTAATCTCCGGAACCGCATGTGCTATTCCGGCTATTATGGCCACAAGAAACATCGAAAATTGGAAGGAAAGATTGATCACTATTTTAGTTACACCTTTCACTACTTGTTCCGCTAGATTACCGGTTTACGCAATTATTATCGCATTAGTGATCCCAGATACTAGAGTTTTTGGGGTGTTTAATTTGCAAGGATTAACGTTGATGTTACTTTATCTTTTGGGATTTGGAATGGCGATTTTTTCGGCCTATGTACTAAATAAAATCCTAAAAATTAAAGGCAAAACATTTTTTGTAGTTGAAATGCCAAACTACAAATTACCCATGTTCAAAAATGTAGCTATCAATGTGATTGAAAAAACGCGTTCGTTTATTTTTGGAGCGGGAAAAATAATTCTTGCCATTTCTATCGTTTTATGGTTTTTAGCGTCTTATGGCCCTGGAAAAAAATTCAATGATGCCGAGGCGATTATTACTGCTGAAAACACCAATAGTACTTTATCAAAATTAGAATTTAAGGATAAAGTGGCTGCCTATAAACTAGAAAATTCTTATATTGGAATAATGGGTAAAGCCATAGAACCTGCGATTTCACCGTTAGGTTACGATTGGAAAATAGGGATTGCAATTATCAGTTCATTTGCCGCAAGGGAAGTTTTTGTAGGGACTTTAGCAACCATTTATAGCGTTGGAGATAACGACAATGACAATACCATAAAAAACAAAATGGGCGCTGAAATTAACCCTGAAACTGGAGTTAAAATCTTCAATTTTGCAACAGGTATTTCATTATTACTTTTTTATTTTGATGATCTTAGACTTACAATGATATCTGGATTATCG
>Ga0208441_1000326_pt1 | contig 14874 bp, 15 predicted proteins | sample Colrivmet1548B02_FD_187648 | JGI IMG/M metagenome (GOLD analysis project Ga0208441, IMG submission 187648) | Estuarine microbial communities from the Columbia River estuary - metaG 1548B-02 (SPAdes) (version 2) | ecosystem: Environmental > Aquatic > Marine > Intertidal zone > Estuary | place... | reverse complement strand
CAAACCTCACGCAGAAACAGAAAAGGACCCACGATTTAACGTAAGTCCTTGACTTATAGTAAAGCACGATCTAAAAGTCACAAGATTTAAAGGCATAATTCATATATCGAAAAATTCATTTACCTTTTAAGCGTAAATCACCCACTCTATTGCAATTCTAACGCAACAGCTCTATTTACAATTCTTGTAATCTCTATCATTCCTAAGAAACTTATTTTCTCATTGAAATGGGCTATACCCTATTTCTAAACCTACTCGTATGAAAAAAATTACTATGCTATTATGTCTTGTTCCTTTTTTTGGAATAAGTCAAAAAAATGTTATGAATACTCAAAGGGTATTCGCTAAAATGGATAAAGTACTCGAATTTGAAAAGGGAATTTCCGCCCATGCTCAAAAATATCATACCGGTGATTGGAGCTGGAGAATTTCTGAAATTGTATCTGGACCGGATGCTGGTGGTTATCAAATAAGTGAAGGCCCATCCAGCTGGGATGCCATTGATAGCAGGGGTGACTTAGGTAACGAACACAACATCGACTGGAACAAAAACGTTGCTATCTATCTTACAGAAAGGGGCAGTATGGGATATTCGACTTTCCAGGATTCTATTAGCACCACTGGACTAAATAACTGGGCTGACAAAATCAGTATCACACATTATTTTCCGAAATTAGGACAAGGATATCAAATGTATACTTTTCTTGAAAACTTAAGGCCTGTTTGGAAAGCACTTGGGCAATCTGTTGCCGTTTTTGCTTCTAGTTCTTCAGGACCAACGCAATATGCTGTAGTGACTAGATATCCAAATGGATTAAAAGATAGGGCACTTACTAACAATAACTTAGTTAAAGATACATATGAAAAAATTCATGGCAGGTTCTCTTACATTAGATTTACTGAAACCTTGCAAAATAGTGTTGCAGAGGTGGGGCATGAATTACTTTTTTATAGGAAAGACCTTAGTTCGAAATAATAATGATATAAAAATTAAAAAAATAAATAAAATGAAAAAAATAATATTATGTTTTCTTGTATCAGCATCGTTAATTGCTTGTACAACTCCTACTTCAACAACTGAAAAGACTACTTTAACAACAAGCACTGTTGATAAAACAGAGTTGGAGACAAAATTAAAGGGAATTGAAGCTTCTTGGAATTTATCTTCGTTAGATAAAGACCATGGTTTAAAATTACTTGAAGAAATTATTGCTGATGATTTTTTTACGGTAACTGATAAAGGAGTTACGCAAAACAAAGCTGAATTTCTTAAGTCAAGGACTGAAAATAAAGAAACAATTACCAAAGTTATTAATGGCGATATGACTGTAACTTTTTATAGCGATAATTTAGCTACAGTAGTTGGATCTCATGTAACTAATGGTAAAAACATAGATGGGAAAGCATTTTCAAGAACATCATTTTGGACTGATACATTCATGGAAAGAAATGGTAAATGGCAAGCTATTGGATCAGGTGGTAGTACAAATTAAGTTTGGAAAAATAAAAAGAGACCTCTAGCAATAGGGGTCTCTTTTTTAAAACATCACGCAAAACAACAAAGCACCCGCGATTTAACGTAAGTCCTTGACTTATAATGAAGCACGATCTAGAAGTCATAAGATTTAGAGACATAACTCCTATATCAAAATATATTACTTACCTTATAGAAGTAAATCACCCACTCTATTGCAATTCTAACGCAGCAGCTCTATTTACAATTCTTGTAATCTCTATCATTCCTAAGAAACTTATTTTCTCATTGAAATGGGCTATACCCTATTTCTAAACCTACTCGTATGAAAAAAATATTACTACTTGTTGCAATTTTTGCAACTACTTTGTTATCTGCTCAAACCGGCGGTTATTGGGTACAGGAATTTAAAGCCAAAATGAACACGGGTAATGATCTTACTGAAGCCTTTGATAAAATTTTCAAGGACAGTAAATTCAACAAAGGAGCAATAGTGTTATCAGAATTAACTACCGGGTCTCAAGGCATGACTCATAGAATTGCATGGCAATTTACTATTGGAACTGACATGATGGAGAAAGATGCTATTAGCCCTGACAAATGGGATGCATTTTTTTCTAAACTAACTAATTATGTTGAGGTATGGGGACCTTCTTATTCAGGCAGACTCCTTGGTTTTCAAATGGGAGATCATGTTAAAAATGCAACAGTTCATATTTGGGATGTCAAAATAAAAGATCCTACTAAATTCAAGGCTGCGCATGATGTATTACTAAAAGAATTGAAGGATGACTTCACAGGCAGAGATGTGGGTTTTGGCACTTATGATATTGGAAGACCAAATGGAGCTACACATTGGATGTACTTAAGTGGAAAAGATGGAGAAGATCATTTAAAGCTCTATGACAAATTAGAAAAGTCAGCCGAATTTTGGAAGTATATAAAAGATAGAGGAGAAGTTATAGATGTTAAGGATTTTGAATTAAAGTATCTAAAAATAAAACAATAACAATGAAAAAACTATTATTAAGTATTCTTGTATCAGCATCATTAATTGCTTGTACAAACCAAGAAACAAAAAAAGATGATACATCTGTAGATAAACAATCAGGTGCATTTACTTCCAATGATAAAAAATCTGCAATAATAAAACAGTTTATTGAGGGATATCTAACAGGCGATACTGCTATTAATTATCCGCTTGTTAGAACCTACTATGCTGATACTGTTAAAGTATTTCAACATATTGCAAATAAACAAGAGAATGGAAAAACAAAAGAGACCCCAGGTGGTCTAGAATTCGTTTACAATCTTTCAAGTAATCATCATGCGATATACTCAAATATAAACATGACTGTTGATAATATTAAGACATTGAAGTTTAATGATGGTAGAGAGGTTACCCTAGTTTGGACTTTATGGTCAGCGAATGGAAAATTCACTAAAGAAGCTACTACAGTTCCTGTTCATCAGGCTTATTGGTGGAGCGGCGATAAAATTGTAAGTTTCCAAATGATTTTTGATCCTACACCTTTAATTAATGAAATAGCTGCTACTACAAAAAAGTAGTTTTAAGTTAGAAAAATACGATTGAGACCTCTAGTAATAGGGGTCTCTTTTTTTCAAAAACCTAACGCAAACCTCACGCAGAAACAACAAAGGACCCACGATTTAACGTAAGTCCTTGATTTTCATGTAGCGAGACCGGGATTTGACCTAAATTCAGGGCGTATTTTCCTCACGCAGTGGTGTCAGTTAGAAAATACAAATGTGTTACTCAATCTTTGTCATTATTACTCTTTGTACATTAGTAAAAGAATAGTTTGTAATTGCTTTGACTTCATTCGATACCTTACCCGATGTTACCTCAAAGATTAATTTATCATCCAGTAATTGAGTAGTCGCAGTTAGCCAGATATCATTAACTTTAAACAAGCTATAGAGTTTATTATTAACATTGTACTCAATCAATTCTACACCGTCACCTTCATCAAGTTTATATCGACCTTTATCTAAATCGTCAATAACTAATTTATAGTCTTTAATCATAGGTGTAGTAGCTGATAAATACTCGGTTTTCCAGGTGTAAATACCTTTAACATTTGTTTTAGCGGCTGTAAACCTAACTTTTACGCTATCACGTAATGTGTTGTAGCTGTAAATTTTCATTGTACCTTCCCAAGTACCTAAGCATTTTTCGGGAAAAATTGAAGGTGCTTTTGTTTCCTGAACCATCCCCAATCTTTTATCAAAATCAGCAAGCAATCTTGAATTTGGAAACATACTTTTCCCCCATTCCATAAAATCTTTTGCAGTGGAATAATCCTTAGCCCAGAAATGATTTGAAATATGCCCAAGCAAATCTTCCTCAGAAAGTGTATAATTGTCACGTTCTTTTAAAGAGGTATAATATTCTTTACATCTATTCAAATTATTGTATTGATAAGCAAACCACTTGTTAAACCCATTGATAACTGCTTTTGGATAAATTGTGGTATGCGTCTCTGACGGAAAATATTCATACTCAAAATGAATTACTTTATTAGTTTTTTCTGAATTAAAAAATTCCCTTGTCCTGTTAATTGATTTTTCCCAATCTGTAGCCGATTCATTTCCCTTTGCCATATAATAGAAGAGTTCTCTTTTAACTTTACCGGGGTCGAATTTTTGGAGACTGTCTACCATTTGCATTTCATCATAACGCATATGGGGTGAAATAGCAATATATCCATTAAACAAGGTAGGGTCTTTAACCATACAATATGTTATAAACACACCACCATTAGAATGACCTACTGCGAGGCGGGTGGGTAAAGTTTTGTAATTTTTATCTACGTAGATGAAAAGATCGTTTTTAAGAAATTTCATAAAATCGTTTGCCCTGCCTTTATTATCCCGCATCATTTTGGCTGTTTCATCGTGTATATAGGTAGGTAAAAAATCATCATCTCGTTCTTTAGAAATTACTCCAACAACAATCATAGGCACCGCACTATTCAAAAAAGTCAAGCTAGAGTGTACATAGTCAAAATATTGTCGCGCTTGTGAGTCAAAAACATATACGACCTCATATTTTTTGTGAGGATATTCTTCATACAACCTTGGTGTATAAATCATAATTTCCCGACCTCCATAAATTTTTGACTCTATGTTTACCGTTTCAATTTTTTGAGCAAAACAGTAAAATGAAGTTATTAAAAACACAAACATGAAGGTTATATTTTTCATTTGATTGAGATTTTGATTGTTACACACCCAGTTAAACAAATTAAGAAACTAAGAGAAATTAAATTACGCATACTCTATGTATTTATATAAAGTGCACATTTCCACTATTCAAATTTAAGATATTTAAAAAAAATATTATGGCTGATTTTCAAATAAACCTCACGCAGAAACAACAAAGGACCCACGATTTAACGGGATTGCCAGCTCACTGCGTTCGCTGTCATCCTCGCAGTTCGCCTTACCCAAAGCCTTTCAAACCATTCGCTTCGCAAATGTTTTGCCTTTTTTCATTCTCGTCAGCTTACACAAGCAAGCTTGTGACGCTGCCTTAAACGAAAAAAGCCTCCCCGAAAAATTCGGGGAGGCTTTGTAGCCACCATTGAACTACATTCTAACCAAATCTGGAATGATTTGAGGGGGTTTTACAGTTTGGTAGGTGTCTTTGAGAAATTCCTTAATCCCAAGAAAGCAGGCTATTAGAGCCTGCTTTCTTGGCTGGAAAAAACACACATATTGACCCGCACATAACTCTCGTTTGACCATTTTCAGCATTGATAATCAACATGAAAATGGGTCATTGAAAAAAATTATGGGATGGTCAACGACTGCGTATTTGCAACATTTAACCAATTTGTATCATTTTTTTGCACATTTTTTTAAAAGTTTAAAAACGTTGGTTTTATTATCATTTACATATTTTACTCTTAAGCGTTTATACTTGGCTAATGATAATATTGCGTTGTAATATAGACTAGAGTCTAATACATTCGGCTTGTAGCTCTTTGGCGTGGCATAAGTAAAATGCCCAGTTGTTGATGCAAATACAGGTATTGCAAAAAAATCTCTTGTCACAAATTGTTTAGTACTGTCTTGACTTTTTCCTGCATTCACGAAAAAATCTACTGCATATTCTGGATAGCCAAACAAGTAACCATAGCTACGCCAACGGTTATATTTTTGCTCATATTCTGTAATGGCAAGTACTGTAGCAGGTGATGCGCCAGATGTTATACCAAGTGTTTTGTAAAAAGTAGTTTGTTCTTCAATCTTTTGCTGTAGCTTGCTTTTACGAAAAACATATAACTCAATGTTTTTATAAATACTATCACCTCGTTCAAATGGTTGTAGCACAAATTGCCAATCAGCTACACTTAGTTTATTGGCAATGTTTTGAAGGGTAGCTAATACTTGATAAGCGCTATCCTTTTGTACAGTATTATTACTAAGCAAAGGCAACCTATAAAACTGTATACTACTCATTGGTTTTAAGGTATCAATTAGCGTATAAATGGCTTCATGGTCAAGAGCATTTAGTATTAAACTATCAGCAATAACTTTTTCCGCATTAGTCATACTTCTAAATGCTTTATTAAAACTATGATTAGTGGTATTACAGGCAACTATTGTAAATATTATAGTAGCCACAAATAAAATTAACCTTGTATGCTTCATCTTATTTTTAACTTGTTCGTTTTATAAATATTATTCCTAATAAAGCCAGCCCTGCAAATAACAAAACAGGTAATAAATATTTTGTGACAGATAAATTTTTGTTAGCAGTAGAAAATTTTGGCATCCCCTCAAAATCTTTTTTTGTAAAACGACTGCTCTTAAGTAGATTATTAAATAAATAATTCATTTGAACGAAACGGTAATCAATTACTGATTGCTCAAAATATTGTTGGTCTTTTATTGATGTATTTGCAATAGATGAAAGTATTGAATAGATACATCCAACAGGATTAATCCAATAAGCCAACTTCGCATCATCTAATTTATTATCTGTTGATTGAATTATATTATTAAATAACATTTTTTCATACTCGAATGTCTTTAATTCTGAAGAGTATTGTTCAATGCCAGCATTTATGAGAGGGTCTGAATTATGTTGACTACTATCTTTGATATATGACGAATCATATGTGTATACGTTTTTCTTGTGCTCATTAAATGAGAGATTAGCAAATGATTTTTCTACATCTCTAAAATTAACAATATCAGACTTGCTATTATTAGGATGCTTATAAGATAAATAAGTATTTAATAATCCTGGTATTGCTATCAAAAATAGTATCCATATACCTATCATCATTATAGCATTATTTAATGAACTAAAATTAAATTTTAATATAAGTGAAACGAATAAAAACCAAAAGAAAATATAATGTATAGCTATTAACCACCATTTTGAAAAAGAAAAAAATGAAAAATCACTGATTTCATGCATATTGTATAAACTATAAAAAAAGATAATGATGACAGGAATGCACGAAATGATTAATTTAGAAGATAGTCTATAAAAATAAAGTGCATTTATATTCCTTGACTGCGCTACAAGTAAAGAGTTCCTGCCCATTTCCTTGTCATCACTTTTAACACTATATGATAATGAAATAAATAAAAGCGGAAATAAATAAATTATGAAAAATGTTACATCAATATTACCAATTTGTAATTGTTCCGGATTTTTAAATTCGGTGTAACTGTTTGTAAATATATTAATTCCAAATCTACCGCTCTTGGCAATTTCATACACATCGTTTTGACCAATAGTTAAAATTGACAAAGGAGATATTTTCTTATCACAAACAACTTGGTACAAATAAGAAATCATATAGGGAGTTTCTTCCCCTAATTTACCTTGTGGCGGATACTTAATAGTATCATATAAATTTAGTGTATTAAGGTACTGTTGCGATTGTTTTTGGATTAAACTATCTATGATGGCTGTATTTTGTAAATACAATTTTTCACCTTGATTATAACTAAATAAGCCTAAAACACTAAACACCAATAAAAATAAGATTGTAATCTTACTTCTTAATAGTTGTTTAAATTCAAAATGCAGTATTGTTGTAAACATTTTATACAATTTTATAATTTCTAGCAATTAATTTAATGGATACAATGAGTATAACTACCCATAAAAATAAAGATATGATTTCAATTTTTCTATATGAAAGTCTCTTCAAAAGTGGAGCTTGCGGATAACTAAAATCCCTTACAGTATTCCAATAGCTAACATCGACAGACCAATCCCATTCTCCAGTTTTAGAGCCACCATAAGCCATCTTGGTATTCAATTCTTTAATCAAATACCTCCTATACTGTTCTGCTTCAGATAAAAAAATCATATTAGAATTATAATCAGACTGCGCAATTGTCATGGATATATTTTTTATAGCTAAAAATGGATTAATAATAGAAATAATTGATGCGAGTTGATTTTGGTTATTTGTTACTGTTCTTATATCAGAAAAATGTTTATCATAAACCTTATTGGCATAATCTTCATCTGCTTGCATTATTAATCCATCCGCATTAATAGGCAGTTCATCTAAAGATTTTACATTATATTTTAATAATAAAGAATCGTTAAATTGTTTTGCTCTTTGATCCATTGGATCATGACCATCAATACCTTTTTTTCTTGATTCATTTAACGTTTTTGTAAATTCTTGCTTACTAGGATATGGATATATAATTCGACTAGTAGAATATATTAATTTAGGTAAAATTATAATTGAAAAAACCCAAAAACTTAATAAAATTAAAAATGATAATTTACTAACCTTTACTAAAGCACTTATAATTACACTAAATAGAATTAATATAAAAAAATAGACCATATAAGTACTTATCCAAATTAAAAAATCACTAAATGGAAACGTATTAAGTGGTTGTTTTGTCAATAGGGCATATAAAATAAATATAAAAAAAACACCTACTAAAAATAAGGTAAGTAAAATTGTCAAAATAGAACATACATTACCCCATAGTAACTGTCCGATGCTCGCACCTTGAGATTTTAATAATTTTATATTGTTTTGTTCAAATTCTGCACTAATTGAATTAAAAGACATGAGAATTATAAATAATGGTATCAAAACTTGTAATACCCAAGAAAAATTAATTTCTCCAAGCCTAGCCATTTCCGAATTATTCATAATTGGACTAAATGCTGCATCGTTTTGTCTATGCCCTTCCAGCTTTAATACCGATCCTAAATAGTCCGTGACGCCGTTATCTAAAAAATTAAGTGCGGTAACCGGTTGAAATACGTAATGACCATAATGCGCACTACTATGTGGATTTTGAGCTGGCTGATTTAGCCACGCTTTTCTAACATTTGCTTTTGCTTGATCAAAAAGTGCAATTTTATTTTTGTAGGAAATTGCGCTATTGATACCTACCAAAATATACAAAATCACTATGATAATGGACATTAATTGAAGATGTTTTTGCCTAATTATACGCTTAAGAATATTTAAATAAATTATTTTCATAGCACTTTGTTTTAAATTGTTTCTAGATATAATTTTTCAAGTGCAGTAGCAGTAATGCTTTTTGAATCAATGCTATTAACTAAAATTCCTTCTCGCATAATACCAATAGTATTAGCAACATTTACAGCATTAAAAATATCATGTGTCGCCATAAAAATAGTGGTGCCATTTTTTGCTAACTTTTTGCAAATTGTTATAAAATCATTTGTTGCTTTTGGGTCTAATCCAGAAGTTGGCTCATCCATGAAAATACAATCCGCCCTTTTTGCAATTGCAATTGCAATTGCAACTTTTTGACGCATCCCTTTTGAATAGGAAGTCATTAATTTATGATGTGCAGATTCTTGTAAACCAGCTTCATTTAAAAAATTAACAAGTTCGTTTTTTGCATAATGGTTCCCAGCTATTTTACTAAAAAATTCAAGATTCTCTATGCCAGTAAGGCTACCATAGAGATGCACCACTTCTGGTATATATGCAAAGTGCTTATTGATTAAACTTGGATTTTCAACTAAATCAATATTATTAAATAGAATTTTACCGGCCGATGGCTTAACAAAACCTAACATTAAATTAATTGTGGTCGTTTTGCCGGCACCATTTTGGCCTAAAAGACAATAAATTTCACCTTTGTTGATTGATAAATTTAAATTTCTTAGCGCATATACATCATTGTATTGCTTACTAAGCTCAATTGCTTGTAATAATGACATGGAATTAAATTAAAAGTAAATAAAGAATAAACCTAAAAAGAAAAGACTAGACGTTTGACGGGGGACCCCTATTTAGATCAGCATTGGTAAACAATGCCTGATATTGAAATCGGTAAAATAATGATGGAATACTTAGACCAGTATTCGTATACGTAAGGCTTTCAGAAAATTCTTCTTGTACATTTGAATTAAGAAGTTTGCAAACACTACATTCTAAATAAACCTTACCAATTTTATTTAATTTATTCTCTGAGAAAGAATTATTGTCAATTTTTGAAATTGATTTTATATCATTTGAATGACTATGTAAATAATGCGCAGGAATAGCCATAAACACATAGATAACCATCAATAAAATGACTATAATATTTTTATGTGTTTTATTAAATTTCAAAATGTATTATAATTTAATTATGATTGATTACATGTTGGACATATACCTGTTACATTAAGATAAACTTCTTTAAGTAAATAATCATCAGGTAATTGTATTGAAGGGTTTACCTGAAACAAACATGTAGTAGTTTGACATTTTTGACAGCTAAAATGTACATGCTGATGATTGTGTATCTCATTGGTATGAGTACACTTTTGACAAGAAGCATACAAAATTTGACCCGTTGGATTCACTACTTTATGAATTAAGCCTTCATCAATTAAACGATCAAGTACCCTATAAATGGTTACTTTATCACATAGGCCAGTCGTTCTTTCAAGTATATCTGGAGCAGAAATAGCTGTAGTCATATTTTGAATGAGTTCTAAAACCAATGCTTTATTCTTTGTATTTCTAACTATTTTCATATTATTATTGCAACATTGTTGCATAAACGAAATTAAACCTATATTTGCAACAAAGTTGCATTTATGAATAAAATTAGCACAATATTTTCAAATTCTATTGGTATCACAGGTAGTTTTTTATGCTTAATTCATTGTCTTGCTAGTCCTATGCTTATGATTATTGGCATGAAGTTCCTTTTAAACCCGTATGTCAAATATATATTTTTAATAATGTCATTTGGTGCAATTTATGATGCTACCAGACATAATACAGATACAAAAACAGCAGCCTTTTTATGGGTCTCATTTACCATTTTTATGTTTTCAACCTTATTCATGGAAGAATATGAATGGCTGCATATAATTAGTTATATCAGTTCCGTCTTAGTCATTATTGGACATATTATCAATTTAATAAAATGTAAAAAATGCAAAATCTAACAAGATTTATGAAATTAACAAAACTAGTGTCGTTCTTTTTGGCAATTAGTTGTGGAACACCAAGTTGTTATCATGCACACGCAAGTGAGCACAAAGAGAATATTATTTTAAAAGATACAATAACCTATTGGAAAGTACCAACAGGTTTAAACTTTTTAGTGATTGGCGATTGGGGGAGATTTGGTGAATTTCATCAAAAAGACGTTGCAGATCAAATGGCAATAGAAGCTAAAAAAAATAATAGTTCATTTATATTAAGTATGGGTGACAATTTTTATAATGATGGAGTGATAAGTACTACAGATCCTCAATGGTTTTATTCATTTGAAAACATCTATACAGCGTATCATTTACATGTCCCTTGGTACACCGTATTTGGAAATCACGATTACAGAGGTAGCATTCAAGCGCAACTAGATTATTCCAAAATAAGCAGAAGATGGAGGACTAATGCAAGATATTATTCTATTGAGAAAAATATACCTGGTTCAAAAGATTCTGTATTATTCGTATTTATAGATACAAATCCGTTTGATCAAACATTAGATAGAAAACAACATAGCGATTTAGCACAACAAGATACATTGCAACAAAAAAAATGGTTAGAAAATGTTTTGAAGAACTCAAAAGCAAAATGGAAAATAGCTATTGGACACCATCCATTGTTTACTACGGGTGTAAGAAAAGGTACTATGCTAGATGTTAGGCGTTCCTATGTATCCTTATTTGAAAAATATAAAGTAGATGCTTATTTCGCAGGACACGAACATGATTTACAGCATCAAAAACCAATTGGTCACACACACTATTTTGTAAGTGGTGCAGGAAGTGAGAAAAGGCCAGTAACCTCAGATAGTACCATGACAAAATTTGCAATATCAGATCACGGATTCATGAGTGTGCAATTAAATCGAGACACCTTATTTAATAAAGTAATTAATTATAACGGCAACGTATTATACCAAACTCAAATCGTAAAACAATAAAATGGAAACAACAGTAAAAAAACTACCAGTCACTGTATTAAGTGGATTTTTAGGTGCAGGGAAAACAAGTTTATTAAATCACATATTACACAATAAAGAAAATTTAAAAGTTGCTGTTATTGTAAATGATATGAGCGAAGTAAATATTGACGCACAATTGGTTAGAAATGAAAACAATTTAAGCAGAACCGAAGAAAGATTAGTTGAAATGTCTAACGGTTGTATTTGCTGCACCTTAAGGGAAGATTTAATGATTGAAGTAGAAAAACTAGCTAACGAAGGTAGATTTGATTACCTATTAATTGAAAGTACAGGAATTAGCGAACCAATTCCTGTAGCCCAAACATTTTCATACGTTGATGAAGAAAAAGGAATTGATTTATCAAAATTTAGTTACATAGATTCAATGATTACCGTTGTTGATTGTTTAAACTTTTTTAAAGATTTCGGAAGTAACGAATTACTAGTAGATAGGAAATTGACGGATATTGAAGGTGATGTAAGAAATATTGTTAACTTATTGACAGATCAAATAGAATTTGCAAATATTATTGTTTTAAATAAAACTGACTTAGTAGAAGAAAAAACTGTTGGATTATTGGAAGCAGCGATTAAGGCTTTAAACCCAGGCGCAAAAATTATAAGAAGTACATTTAGCAAAGTGGATGTAAAATCTATTCTAAATACCAATCTATTTAATTTTGAAGAAGCAGAATCATCTGCTGGTTGGCAAAAAGAATTAGAGGGTGAGCATACCCCTGAAACCGAAGAGTATGGAATAAGTTCGTTTGTATTTAGAAGCCACTTACCCTTTCACCCAATACGTCTCTGGAAATATTTAAATGAATCATATCCTGCAAATATCATAAGAGCTAAGGGGCTTTTTTGGCTAGCTTCCAGACCAGACGATGCATTAAACTTTAGCCAAGCTGGCGGATCCTCTAGATTAGAAAAGGCAGGTGTTTGGTGGGCTTGTATGCCGTATGGTGAGAGAATTAACTATCCATCTTTTGTGCAAAATAAAGAATATATTGAATCGAAATGGGATAAAAAATGGGGTGACAGAATGAATGAACTTGTTTTTATCGGTCAAGATTTAAATAAAGAAGACATGATTAAAGAACTTGAAACATGTTTGTTACAACAAAATGAATATTATCTTTTTGATACTAAAATGGATTTTGAAGACCCATTTCCTAAAAACATATAAGAATGAAAAAAATAATCACAATTGCATATTTGATGTTTTTATCTTTACCGCTTTTTAGTCAAAAAGAAAATATAATTATTGCAGGGCCAATGATTGGTCATGTTGAATTTAGAACTGCAAAAGTTTGGATTGAACTAAATAAGGATATAAATAATGTTCAACTATTTTATTGGGAAGAAAACAAAACAAACAAACAAAAAGCAACTTTTTCAAAACAACTTAATAAAATATCGAATATTAGCATTTTTGATTTAATTCAACTTGAGCCTGGTACAAAATACAAATATAGCATATTATATAAAAACAAAACGATTGACTCAGGTACTGTAAAAACTCAAACCTTATGGCAATATAGAACTGAACCGCCTGCCTTTAGTATGTTAGCAGGAAGTTGTGCATACTTTAACGAACCCATTTATGATAGACCAGGAAGACCATATGGCAATGATTCTTCTATTTTTAAAAGCATGGCCAAAGAAAATGCCGATTTAATGTTATGGCTAGGTGACAATTGGTATACCAGAGAGGTAGATTACTATAGTGAATGGGGTTTAAACTATAGGGCTCAACGAGATCGAAGTCAACAAGTGTTACAACCCTTATTAAAAGCAATGCCAAATTATGCTGTTTGGGATGACCATGATTATGGTTATAACAATGCAGGATTATCTTACCCATTAAAAGAGACAAGTAGATCTGTTTTTACAAGTTATTGGGCTAACCCTTCTTACGGTGAAGCCAGCGAAGGTATATATAGTAGGTTCATATGGAATGATGTTGAATTTTTTGTACTCGATGACAGATATTTCAGAAGTGATGATAAACTACCAGACAGTATAAATGGGCAGCCAAATCCATCTAAAAAAATGTTTGGAGACAAACAATTAAACTGGTTAGAAAATGCCCTTTCGCAAAGTAGTGAGAATTATAAAATTAATTTTAGATTCATTGTTTCAGGATCACAAATACTAAATGAACTCAACCCTTATGATTGTTTAACTCATTATCCTATTGAGTATAACGAACTAATAAATTTCATTACTAAAAATAAAATTGAAGGTGTAGTATTTTTAACTGGAGATAGGCATCATAGTGAAATTATAAAAAAAGAAAGGAACGGCACTTACCCATTATTAGATATTACAGCCTCTCCCCTAACTTCAGGCTTAAGCAAATTTACAGGTAAAGAAAAGAATCATCCAAGTAGAATTATTGGTATTGATCATACAACCAACTATGGTAAAATTAGCTTTACAGGAACTTTTAAGGAAAGAAAAATGAAAATTGAATTTATTGGCCCAGGGGGTGAAAGTTTGACAGTTTATGAAATAGATGCAAAGGATTTAAAGTAAGTTCTAATCGCGATTAAAAATATAGATACTGCAGCGTTGAATATGTTAATGTTGTCCTCACACAACAAAGGACCCATGATTTAACGTAAGTCCTTGATTTTCATGTAGCCGCCATTGAACTACATTCTAACCAAATCTGGAATGATCTGAGGGACTTCTATAGATTAGTAGGAGTCTTAGAAAAGTTCCTCAAAATCTAAAAAGTCGGCCCTTAAAGCCGACTTTCTGAATTCGTATATTATTCCTTGGAATAATGTTATTCTCAAGAATAACACTGTAGCCAATATTGTACTACATTCTGACCAAATATGGAGAGATTTGAGGGAGTTACACAAACTGGCGGAGTTATTTATAATGCTTAAAATCAAGGATTTTGACCAAAATAAAAGATGTGATTAATG
>Ga0208441_1000321_pt1 | contig 15003 bp, 23 predicted proteins | sample Colrivmet1548B02_FD_187648 | JGI IMG/M metagenome (GOLD analysis project Ga0208441, IMG submission 187648) | Estuarine microbial communities from the Columbia River estuary - metaG 1548B-02 (SPAdes) (version 2) | ecosystem: Environmental > Aquatic > Marine > Intertidal zone > Estuary | place... | reverse complement strand
TAAACAAGGGTTTCACAAAAGCGGAAAGCCTAACTTCATTGCTAACATACACATTAATGTAGACGGAAACAAGGCATCCGTAGAAAGCACAGGCGTTGCTGAGTCAATGCGTGGCAAGAAACTTAATAATGTTTTGCTGTCTGAAGCCGCAGAAAGACTACGCTCTCAGGGCGTTAAGTATCTTGATGGAGTTATCATTGACCCAGAGAACAGACCTTACCACGCCCGTATGCGTACCATTGGGAACGCAGAGAGCCTTGGTAATGGCGGTTACTACGATGTAACCAGAAGTACTCTTGATAGGAACGCTTACTACAGCCCAGAGGAGAAAGAACTTAAAGGCAGAATTCAAAGCAGTTCTTCTTTAACTGAACTTAATTCTTGGCTTAGTGAACTAAGAGGTTCAGTCAAATCTTGGCACGAGGTTGAGATGCCTCAAAGCGTAAAAGACATTGCTGACAACCTCGATGTATTTACATCAGCCAGCAAAGACGATATGATGATTGCCTTAGAAAAGGCTTCTAGAAGCGACAGCGTTTCAAAGCAAATCTATAGCGATGTCGTAGAAGGAAGAACAAGTCTGACAGAGGCTACAAAAAAACTTCAGAAGCAAGGAGACTACTACACTTATAATTACGAATTGAACAATATCAGGAATACAAGAAAACAACTTGCCAAGCGTGTTCAAGAAGTAATGGGCAATAAGCGTAAGGTATCGGACACGGACGCTAGACGCTCCAATACTGGGGCTGAAAGAGAAAGCAGGGACACAAAATACTACAGCCCTAGCGACTACCAAGGAGGAGATGATTACTACAAACCAAAGAAAAACATCTTTGAATCAAAAGATGAACAAGGATTATTAGTTCGCAGAGTTAGCGTTGGAAATGATGAAATTACTGGAAATCCAGACGCTAGGGGTAGCAAAACAAATCCAGACAATGTTGGATGGGAAGACATTGGTCACTACCCGCAAACAGGAAAAACAAAAGCAGATAATATTTGGGAAGCAAAGAACAGCGGTCTTTGGTATTGGAAAGACAACGAAGGTGTTAGAATGAAAAACCCAATGTGGGAATTGGACAGACCAGATTTTACGCATAGCGAATGGTTTGATAAATTTAAATATGATGACGATAGACCTAATATCTACGGCAGATATGAAAAGCCAAAGTACGATGAGAAAGGAAATTTACTTGAGAAAGGTAAACTGTCTATTTCTAGTGATTATAAACAGCCTATCTCTGATATGTCTGATGCTAATTTCTATAAAGATACTGTTGCTAGTTCACTTGGCGTTCCCGCTGACCACATAGACGCTTATCTGTTTGGTGCTAGTCAAAAAGTTAAGGCTCAAAGAGGCTATGGTATAAAAGACCAACTTCCTATTCATTTTTCTGTCAACGAAAACGACAAGGGCGGTCAAACCTATAACCAAAAAAGCCTGAAATGGAAGAAGGGATTCATTGGACGCTATGCGGCTGAGAACCCTGAGATGTCAAAAGAACTTAAACTTACATTTGAAACCGAAAAGGCTAGTGCAAGCAGAGGTATGGCTGTGATGGCTGGAAGGGTTGCGGGTAAGAGCACACACAACCACTACCTTCAGATTACTGAGGCTGGTAAAGAGGTTGGTCACATCACTTGGAAGACTCAGATTGGAGCAAAGGATGGCAGAAAGATTTTCTCAGACCCTAGCGTCAGCGTTGAACCTGCATACCGAGGTAAGAATTACCAGCACCTGCTGTACTCTGAAGCCGCTGAACGAGCCAGAGCAATGGGTGCTACGGACTTCTTCCAGCGTATTGAAAACGACCTAGGTCTTCCGCTGAAGTCACAGGTCAGGACATTCGGAGAGAACTACTCTAAACTCCTAGACCAATACACGGGGCAGTATATGCCAGCCACTATGGATAACTTCAATAAACTGAAGTATCCTGAGATGGAGATTCATAATACTGAGGCTGACGGCACGGTCAATATCGAGAAGCATAAGGGTCACGAACTCTGGGTGTACGCTTGGAGCAAGATTCAATCTGACAAATGGTACTCCCTGAACGAAAGGGATATGCTTGTCCTCCGTAAGTCTGAGGATATGCCTTGGTTCAAGAAGGCTATGGCATCGGCTGGAGGCTTTGTCAGGTACGCCACCGCTGAGGATTTAAATGACCTCAGAGGGCTTAGGGCAATCAGCCACGCTCCTGATACCCTTACGGGTACAGACATCACCACAGCCGAAGGCAGGGTGGTTGCTGAGGGTGCTGGAGGTCTTCCTTACCCTATGCTTCAGGCTGAAAGAGGAAGCAATGCGGCTTGGGCATCGCAAGGTGAAGGGTTTGTCAACCTAACTAACAACGCTGTACAGGCAAACAAAGATGCGGGCAAAGGTGTTACAGCAATTATGCCTCTGACCTTCACATCTTACGAGAAGGCTAGAGCGTCAGTTCAAGGCTCTGAGTTCTACTACAATGTTTTTGACATCTTTAAGCGTGGTAAGATTGTCTCCGAAAAAGACCTTCGCATTGCGATGGCTGAAGCCGTTGAAAAAGTTACCACGCATAAGGACAAAAAAACTGGGGAAGTTGTAATTGAGAACAAGCAGACTGATGCACTCAGGAAGATTGTTAAGGACAACAAGATGAATTATGATGAGTTGATTGCCAGCGTGATGCTTACCCTTGAAGACAGTAGCATTCAGAACTTTGGCACAAGAGCACCTATGATAGACGACTTTATGGGTGCTGTGTGGGACAGAGTTATGAAAGGTCTTAGCGATAAGAAGAAGCAGGAAGTTATGCGGTTCTTCCCTGAATGGGATGGCTCTAAAACGGCAGGAGCGTTCACGCTTGCTAACCTCAAGAGCACAATGGGCAACACGCTTACAGATAGCCTTACAAAAGGACTTAAGTCTGGAGATGTCTACGGCATTATAAAATTCAATGACTTTGTAGAATCTATGGACTCTGGTCACAGGTCTTATAACACAGGTATTGTTCAAAAGAACGGGCAGAAGCCTGAGATTCTGTTGCTCAAGAGACCTATCAATGTCCTAGACCTGCACGAAACATCTATCTCTGCTAACTCTGGTGAGCGTAAACTTTCAGACCTTCCAAGTAATGTGCAGACAAACCTGCTTGGTATGAACAGCAACCCTTACGGTGCAACCAGAACCAAGGATGTTGGTCAGGTAGATTATAGGGATATGAACGCTAATTACAGCGTAAAAGAAAATTTTGCGGAGAAAGTCGCACCTAATGGAAAGGTATTACAGGCTATCAACGGATACATCATTATGATTCAAGGAGACAAGTTCAAGGTCTATAACTCCCAGAAAGTTCAAGTCGGCATCTACGCTTCTGAACAAGAAGCCAAAAAACGAGCATTGAGGAACTGACGATGAACGACAACCACGACTATGAAGTCCTTATTCAAGAACTCAAACGAGGGGGATGGATTATGGCTATCTTCGGTGCTCTTGGTGCTTTCACTAGCCTTGTCCTCAGAAATGAAAAATACACTTTCTTTATATGGTTCAGAAAGATAGCGGCAGGTGCTGTGGTAGGCGTAATTACAAGCCTATCCTTGTACTCTGTGGACATAGAGCCTATTTATAAAAGCGTTCTATGTTCTATCGCTGGTTCTATTGCCCCTGAGTTGTTTGACTGGGTCAGAACCAAGGCTTTAGAAAAACTCAAATGAGATATATAATAGCATCAATATTTTTATGCGGATGTGCAACCCAAGAGCCAATTGCTCCAGTAATAATCAACAACAAGGAGAAAGACCTATACATTGACAAAATCGAAGGAATCGTTTCTGAAGCGGCTTCTGCCCTTACTGCTGTCGCTCCTGCCATTCCTGATGGGATTGCTAGAGAACTCGTTGAAGGGCAAGTCGCAAGACTCAGCGGGGTCAGCAAGCCAAAGCAAGAACGAGTTGAATCTTTTAGACGGATGGTCGAATCAAAAGACCACAAGGCGGTCAAGAAGGACAAAGAAGAAGCGTTGAAGATTGATTCTGAGACTAGCGACCTGTGGGCTTTGGTAGAAGAGAAGGAGAACGCCATTGCTATCGCCCAAGCCATAGCCGACAATGCGGAGAAAGAGCGTCAAGTTGCTTTAAAAGAGAAAGCCCTATGGCAGTTTAGTACCACAGGGCTGGGGTTGTTTGTTGCAGGACTAACAGTAATTGCCTTTACGCCTTGGAAGACCAAGGGGTTAATTCTGATGGGTGGCGGTGCTTTGGCTATGGGTAGCCTCTGGATTTTTGACAGCCAATGGTTTGCTTGGATTGTCGGCACAAGTCTTGCAGTTGTAGCAACAGGACTTCTTTTCGTCTTTATTAAAAGTATTAAGAATCGCTACAAAAAGGACAGCCTCAAAGACGAAGCAGACGCAAAAGAGAATGAAGAGTAATCTCATTTCCAGAACTCCTCAGGGATGATGTCCATAAAGATAGGCGGGTTCTCGCCTTGGTATGCATCAAAGATGTTCTTGTGCATAAACTCTTCAGCGGCATCGAAGTCCATCATATCTTCCTCCATCAAATGGGCGATAATTCGCTCCGTTGAGTAGATGGCTTGATAGCCAGTCTCAGTCTTTGCTACGCCATAGAAAGCGTAGTCTAGACCATCAGCGGGAACGATGGATTCATCGAAGTCCTTGAGGAAGTTTTTGAGTTTATTATCGGATGACATAATTATTTTTTGATGATACGGTAGTGAGGAATTGGGCGTGTGACCATACCAGATTTCACACGATACATCTTCATTTCAAGAAGATTGTTTCTAACGGACAAATTAATTCTTTTGGAGATAGCACTCTCTCCGCAGTTCCACATTTTTTGCAGTTGTCTGCGTGTGAAGAAGCCTTTGGCAGGGTTCTCTTCGCACTTAGTGCCAAACATTCGTTCTAGTTCTTTGAGGTCTTTATTGGTCATAGTCCTTTGATAGAATAGATAAATTTCTTGCCCACTCGGTGGGCTTGCCAGACCTTCCATTCGTTGCCTTGGGTGAACCCGTAAGTCCAGCCTGACCCCCATTTGCTGGTGGCTAGACGGTTTTTGGCGTACTCAGGGGATTTACCGCATAGGCAACCTCCAGAGAATCCGACAGCACCTTGATGCTTCCTAGCGTTGATTTGCTGGATGCTATGGAGGTGACCCATAATGACAGCACCCTGAGGCTCTGCGTAATGGATAGCGTGTTCCTCTACGGCTCTTACACCACAGGTGTATCCGTGTACAAAAGCAATTTTGCCTAATCTATGTACGCCTTGTTCTGCGTGATAGTCGTAAATTTTCTTGCAACCGTTCTTCTTAAGATGGCTCTTAATGCTCTCCTTTAGGTCGTGGCAATAGTCTACCATCATCCCGCTAGTCGAGCCGTTGATAATCTGGTCAAGGCGGTCATCGTGATTTCCGTTTAGGAATACAGAAGGTTGGACACGGGTAATGAAATCTTTGCCAGCCTTGACATCAGCAATCAGCGACTCGTCTTCTTCCTTGCGACCAGCACCACGCCTGATGCTTCTAAAATCCCAGTTATCACCTAGGTGGATTACTTGGTCAGGAGAAAACCACTTAAGAAATTTGAAGAACTCAGCCGCAACATCTTTATCCACCATATCACCGTGGTTGTCACCTACGGCTACGAACTTAATTAGTTTGCTCATTAGAGATATCGAAAGTGGGGTTTTGTAAAACCTTGAACTGGTCGGTACGCATATGACGGATAACACCGTCTTTCTCTAGCACAATAGCAAAGATGTCGTTACTCCAAGTTCCACCATCCCGCACATACATCATCCATCCATAGCCGATATCGGTTTGGACTGGGATTGGATTGCGGAATTCGTGAATCATTTTTTATTAGGCTTAATAGAACAGTCCTTTAAAACGGAGTAAACTGAACACCTAACCAAGTTATGTTTATTAATAATTTCTCTTGGAGTTAATCCGTTTTGGTGTTCAAGAATAACAATTTCCTTTACTGAGCCGTGCTTGCGTCTGCCTTTATCTAGTTTAAAATCTAGATTCATACGCCTCTTAACACCATAGACTGCACCATAAGACAGCCCACAAGCCTTGGCTGTCTCTGGCATAGTTAAACCATCACAGTAAGCCTTAACCACAAGCAACAGGGTTTTGCCGTAACCATATGTGCTTGTGCCTTTATTCATTTGTTCGTGCGGAACTTCCGTGTGTTCAACCAACCTTGTCGCCCACCACCAGAAGTAGAATGAGAGTACAGGATGTCTCCACCCTCTTCAAGCATCTTGATGTAGTTCTTTGCTTCCGCTAGTTTGTTTAAAAGACTAGCCGTATCTGGTGCGTCAAGTTTAGCCACCAGTTCCTTGACTTCTAAGCCAAGGATTAGTGCCGCTGCTTTTTCTGAGTTCCTGCGTGGGTCATAGCCAGCCTTACGAGGGACGAACCCCTCGGCTTGGCTAACAATTTTCTCGGCTTGTTCCATAGGTAGAGAGATGAATTTTGCTACTTTGCGTTTGCGTTGCTGAATGATGGCGTGACGGAGGTAGGTGATTCCTTCTGTCTTTGGCTGGTACTCAGGCATCCTTCTTATCTGCTTCCAGCAACTTAACCAAGTCCTGCTGGTTGTACCGCTTGTACTTACCTTCAACGGTGAAGTTGTAGTAGGTCTGGCGGTGAATCTTGGTGGGCTTCAGGAGGCGAGCGATGTTACCATCCGAAAGGATGATGTAGTTCGTGCCTTTGCCGTAGTACTTATAGGTATTGGACATATGAATTATGGGTTAGAATTAGAAAGGGACTTCGTCAGCGGTTTGCGGTGCTTCGCCTTCAAAGAGACGGATTGCTTCAGCCTTAATAGCGAGGTCTTTAGGGGAAACGGTGGTTGATTCACCAAAGGGCTTGGGAGTCCAGACCTTAGCGAAGTAGTAGAGGTCACCGCACTTAACGCTACGGTCATCTTCCTTCTTCGGGAGTTCAGCAAGAGGAATACCCTTGCGGTCACCGAAGGGTGCAACCATAGCACCAGAAGCCTTAACGGACTTACCAGCGTTAGGGTTAGGGATGTACTTCATTCCCTTTGGAGGGTTCTCAAGCGAGACAGTACTTCCAGCCTTTGAGACTCGGTCAGTCTCTGCATCGTCATCCTCAGTAGCCACGCCAGACACCGAAGCCAAAGCGTAGCGGCGAAGATAAGAAATGAGTGCTCCTGCGTCTTGTCCCTTGAGTCCCTTCTCTGCTGGGATAAGAGCGTCAGCCGATAGGTACGCACCACAAGCGTGGATGACGAGGGTTCGCACACCAACGCTTTCGGAATCACCGATAGGCATTTGGATGATGGCAAGTCCGTGCTTTGCGGCAAGGGGTTTAAGTGCAAGCAGGTGAGCGGATAGGCTGGCATAACGATTGCGATGAAATGGATTGGTGGAGTCTGCGTGGATATCCTTACTGGCTTCAATGAAGTCCACTAGGGATTTGAACAGGATGGCTTGGGTTTCTGGAGTGTTTTGGCTCATAGGATTATTATCGAAGAAAGTGCTGAAAGGATTCATAGAAGCAATGTGTTATACATTCTTGGTTTCGTCAACCGTTTTTTCTAAAATATTTCTGACAAAATCAGAACGGGTCATTGCGTTTTTCTTTGAAAGAGTGTTCAGACGGGCGAGTGTCTTACTTTCGATGCGAAGAGTCAACATCATTTCTTTGTTACGCTGACGAATTTTTAAAGAAGTTTTTTTCATAGTGGAAGGAGCGGAGAAGAACAGAAGGGTATTACTAATGCAAGGCTAAAGTTATACTATTATGACCCTGCCCCTACCATCTGGTAGTAGTCCTTTAGTCTTCGGATAAGGGCAACGCCAGTCTCCTTGTCCCTAGCGTCAAAACGCTCTAATAGAGTAGAACCGTTGAAGTTCGTGCTAACAATGGTAGCCCTACGAGCCGTGCTACGCTCGTCAATGATAGCGAACAGGTCAGAAGCCATACGCTGGGTAAGCCGCTCCTTACCAAAGTCATCTAAGATTAAGAACGGCATCGTGATTAACTGGTCTAGAGCCGTGCCGTGCTTCTGGTCTTTAAAACCCATTTCAATGGTGGTCTCCAGTTTACGCATAGTCAAGAACTGGAAGTTCAATTGCTTGTCCTTTAGGGCTTCCTCAGCCCACATACGGCAGATGATAGCCCAGATACCACGGGTCTTCCCAATGCCCGTAGTGCCGTGCAGAAGGAGACCAGAGACATCACCGCTGGGCTTCCAATCCAGAGCCTTCTGGATGTTGGGGTGAAGGCGAGCGATGTCAGTATCCCTAAAGATTTCTGGCATAGATGGAGGGATAATAGAATCAACCAATCCAGCATCGGCTACACGGACGGCATCTAGGTGCTCACGGCAATGATGCCAGCGAACCAGTTTATGAGTGCTGTCGTTCTTAGCAAACAACGCACCCCTACGACCACAATGACAGGCGATGTCGCTCATTTGGACTGCTTGCCCTCCTTGGCGGCGTTCCACGCTTCAACGCAGATGTTCCATCCAATGTGAGTAAGGTTTAACGCCATCTCATCCCCCGCCTTGGTCAGCCGCTCGACCTGTCCGCAGAGCATAGCAGACTTTTCAATTTCCTCGTCTAGTTTCTGGTCAAGGTAATCACAATTATTATCAAGGCGTTGCTTCTCCGTGAGCAACCAAGCGTAATCACGGAACTCGACATACTGTCCTTCCCCGTCCGACTGCATCACATCACCGCCTAGCGTCTGCTGGGCTTGGATGCTGGCTACATTGTAGCGAGGTGGCTTATTTAGGTTTCTCATTAGAATCAGAATGCTTCGTGGTCGCTTGCTGTCAATGGTTTTGTGTTACCTTTTCCACTTTGAGACCTAGCAGGTTCAAAGAGACCCTGCCAGCCGTTCTTAATAGACATCTCAATTGAGATAATGGACTTCTGCTCACCCCATAGTGCGAACTCCTTCCATTGAGCCTTCATCGTGCTCTCCTTGATGGGCTTCTTGATTTCCTTTCGGTAAGCAATCCAAGACATCCAAGCATTGGAGAACTCTTCTGATTCAAAGGGTAAAGGAGATGACCAAGGAGCAGAATCCTTTGTATCTTTATCCTCTTTATTATCATCTTTACTATATGGGTGCAATTTATTGCATCCCCCCCGTGCATTATTTTGCACCCCCCCGTGCAATGGATTGCACCCCTCTGAGCGGGTGACCTGTGCGTCAGTTCGGGCTTTTACTAAAGCAACCTTACTAACAGTCCTGATAATTCTGCGTCCTGCAACCTCTTGACGGACAATGAGTTTAGCGTCATCCAGTTCCTTTAGGATGTTCTGAAGTTGACGCTTTTCCAGTTGAAGGTGATTCTGGAGGTACGCATTGGATGCGAAGCATCCGTCCTCGTTGTCCAGCCCATCGACCACCCCAAAGCACACCTTAGCGGTGATGCTGATGGGATAGGTCAGGACGATGGCGGGAATCCAAATCCCCGTGAACTTAGGCTCGCTCACTTGGTTAGTTTCAGGTTCACGACCTCGTCAGCGTAAGCGGGGTACTGTCCGCTCTTCTGGCAATGACCGAATCGAATCATAGCCATCTCCCAAGACTGGTAGGTCAAGGCTAGGTCATCAACGCTGATGGAGTAGCAACCAACCGCAAAGGGAGGCTCTTTTTCCTGAACGATGAAGATGAAGTCATTGACAGGCTTACCAGCATTGGTTAAGAGCCAGCGATATTGGATATCCTGATAGGCGTACTTATACTTCCAGATTGCCTTACGGAAGCCTTCAGGAGAAGCATCCTCTGCCGTCTTGAGGTCTACGATAATACCCTCGGCTTCGTTGTAGCCGTCTAGCAAGCCCTTCAAGCGAACTTGCTTGTCTTTTGAGTCCTGATATGTGCCAAAGCAAGCGACCTGCTTGTGCGTCAATGTACGGAGAAGACGGTTAGCAACAGGGTGCTCGTACAGGGCTTTCTTCATCAGCGGAATCATCTCTGCTTCCTTGGGCGAGATAACAGCCTTACCAGCCGCATCAATCTTGAACTGCTCCTTGACCGCCTTACCCTCCTTAGTCCTGCCGTCCACATCTGGCATCACGGCATAGAAGTCGCTGGGCTTCTGCTGAAGAATCTCAGCATCATAAGCCGTGCCGAACTGCATAGCGGCAGTAGGCTCGCTCATCTGGTCGCAATGTGCGAGGTAGTGAGCGGGAGACTTGAGGAAGTGACTGAGCATAGACTTGCTCAAGCCAGTTGCTTTCCGATAATCGGAATCAACGATGTTAGGGACAAAGGACGGGTCAATGCCCTTTCGGATTTGGATGGTGTTGCTCATAGGAACAACACTAGTATCCATCGGTATTACAACAAGTCAACCCCCAATCTTCTTTTTTCTCTTATCTCTCGCCTTTTTATTTCGTCTCAATCGCTTCTCATCTTCTGTCTTATGTGTTGGGTGGAATTCAGGACGCTGATGGGCAGAGAAGTAATTCCAGTACGCTAGAATTTTTACAACAAACTCGTAACTGGTTTTTTCCCGTTTGGCTCGTCTTGCTAGGTTCTTAATCTTACCCTCAATGCCATTGCAGTTCTGACACAGTACACCCCTAATCTTACCCGTTTCGTGGTTGTGGTCAAGGCACGGGGTAACAGTTTTTAAGTCAATTTCACATAGCCAGCATACGCCACCCTGTTCAAGAATGACCTTATCTCTGAATCCAGAGATGTCTTTTGGCTTTAATCTCATTTTTAGGTCTACTAATACAGGCGATTAGAATTGACAAGACATAAGTTACGCATAGAAATAAGATTACAACTAGAAATCCAACTTGCAGGAATGCATCCATCTAGAAGCCTATAATATTATGGAATACGAATCAAGCCCAGAACGCTTAAGCACGAACCCTTCTTTAAGGGTTACTGGCAAGAAAGTCCCCAAAGAAAAGCGTGACAAGACCATCGAACTGCTTAAGGACGGTCTAGGTGCTAGTGCCGTGTCAGCCCAGACGGGCGTTAGCAAGCCAGCGGTGCTCGCCATAAGGAAGGACATCGAAGACCACAAGGGGTTCGACCTAGGCACTTGGAAGAAAAACACCTCAGCCCTTTTATCCCAGATTGTCAGCAAAGGCTCGCACAGGCTTCTGGAGGAGATTGAGAATATCCCAGCAGGTCAGTTACCCCTAGCCATCGCCATTATGACCGACAAGGTTATGGCTCTTCAAGACGCTCCTACGGTGGTCGTAGAGCACCGCCTTAAGGTTACCCACCAAGACATCAATAAGATGCTCAAGGGTGACATAATCGACATTGTGCCAATCAAAGAATAGGGCTTGACAGGGTAATACTAGTGTCCTACATATACGCACGATATGTATGCATACCGTATTAGAAACTTAAATATTAAACACGAAGGTAGCGAATACCTCGTTGGTGGACAGGCTCATTATGTAGTTGAAGACTACGAGGAAGATGGAAAGCAAGCCGCTTTTGAGACTGCGGAACTTTACGATGCCCTTGGAAAGTCTGGCTATGTTACCGACAAAGAGGTCTTAGCACAGATTGCGGAGTCTGCCGTAGCCGTTTTAAATAACGACTCGCATCTCTGCCGCACCTTAGGCTCTAAGATTTATACCTAAAAAAAAGGTCACCTAACCCGTTACGGTTGGTGACCCTTGTTCCTTTAGGAGTAGCCTTTAGGAAGGCTCGACTTCCTTGTCGATTTCTTCCTTTGCCGCCTTAACCAGTTCCGAGTACTCGATGGTTGCGGTGGAGAAGGACTTGATGGATTGGAGGTACACCACACGCTCAACGGTGATGGTGCAACCCTTCCAGATGGACTGCCAGTTCTTGTAGGTGGCAAGAGCCTCCAAAGCGGAGTCTTTGCTGTACACAAAGGTCTGTGCCTTGTTATTGTCTTCTTCGACAATAGAGCGGATGATGAGATAAACGATTGGGTTCATAGGATTTATTTACTGGATGGATGCTAGGTGGGTGAGAATGAAAGTATTACAGTCTTTTGCTTTTTAGCAAGGGTTTTTTTGTCTTTTTAGTTTTTTTCTTCAGGGTCGTCCTGAATGGCGAGGTCGATGCAGAGTCCCGTGTCTTCATTGAGCATTTCGATAATTAGGTTCTCAATGTTTTTTCGGTCAATATGGGTCAAGCCCATCTCTGCGGTGCTTTTTTTCGCTTTTAGGTTATAGTCCTGAAGGACGCATTTGTCGAAGTAAGCGACTAGGTATTCTTCTTTTCCTTTTTCGCCCCAGAACTCATAATGACCCTCTCCGATGTCGCAGAGTTCAAAGTGAGCGTAGCCTGTGGCTAGGACGGTGATGTTTCCGTATTGGACTTTTAGGTTTTTGAATTGGTAAGTATCCATAGGTTTAGAGTGTATTACTCTTTTAGGTTTAGCAAGGTCTTTTTAGTTTTAAAGTTAAGGGGAGTTTTACCTCCCCGACTTATTATGGGCATAAAGTGAATAACCAGAGGTCGGCTCAACAGGGCTGAACACGCCAACGCCAACCGATGCCCGTGGTAGATTACGCTACCCTCTCGCCTCTCTGGTTAAGTTTTCCGCATAAAGGGGAGTTACCCCCTGCCTTACTTACGACCAAGGTGGTATCCAGCGACACCAGAGCAAAGGGTCTTTTTACCCCCGTTATGCTCACGGCTTGCGTCAGTAAGTTTATGTTCAATGAATCTGTCAAGAGCGTCAAGGAAGTCCTTGCTTACCCTTTTTCCAGATTGCATTTTAACAAACTTTTTAACGGCTGATACATTGATGTATTTTTGGCTCATATGCGGATGTGAAAGAACTGAAAGTTATTCTACTTACCAAAAAGGGGTTAGTGACTTCCCCCTGACTTTTACTTTTGCCCGATGAGCAATTTCTCTTCCTGACGCTCTTTATATGGCTTAACGCAGATGACTTGATTCCTTCCATAAGCCATCCTGAAACGCTCGTCCCTGAACTCAGGGTTCAGTAACTGAATCGCTTTAGCAATGGAAACGCAAGTGTCTTGCTGGTTTCGCCAGTATTCGCAAAGGGTCAAATACTCTTCTGTCTGCTTGATAGTAGGCTCACCTTTTAGATGAAGCCGTTCAGCCTCACGAAACATCTCTTCTTCACCTGCAAAGGCGAAGTAAAGAGCAGTTTCAAGGGAGTCAATTGACTGCTTAATACGGTTATAAGAGCAAGAGGAGAACTCTCGCAGGTCTGGCTTTGTCATTTTGTTTTTGGTTTGGTGTTCCCCTCCAGCGAAATTGCTGGTTTAGGGAAAGTAGAATGAGAAGGAACTGAAAGTAGTGAATCCAATGTAATACCTTTATGCAACCAAAAAAGAGGGGTTAGTAACTTCCCCCCCTGACTTACTTCTGTTCGCTGAGACGCTTGAGCATCTCCTCTAGGACGACCTTGATGAGTTCACGAAGTTCCTCCTTAGAGGGCTTCTGAGCCTCACCAATCTGCTCTTCTACCGCTTCGGCGACCTTTTCCTCAAGGGAATCGCTGAGGTCTTCAGTATTCTCCTCGATAAGGTCGTTCACACGGTCGGAATCACAGTAGTCGCTATTCCCCATCCATTGTTCGATTTGGTCGTCAATGTCGTCATTCTTGACATAATCGTCAAGGTCGAGGTCATTAACGGTGCTTTCGAGTTCGTCCAGACGGTCTTCGACACCGCTGAGGTCAGGCTCGCTCTCGATAGAGAGAGCACCGACCTTTTGGTCGAGCGTGTTGACATCCTTCTGGACGCTGTTGAGGGTGAGGGTCAGGTCGTTAAGACCTAACCAGTTGGCTAGCCACTTCTTGAGCATTTTGTTTTTGGTTTTTGGGTATCCCGCTCCCTCAGGTTTGAGGGTTCACGGAAATTGGACTGTGAAAGAACTGAAAGTAGTAGAAACACCTTTCCCCCAGTTGTCAACCAGATTGAGCCAAGAAAAGAAGGGTTAGTGACTTCCCCCTCTGCTTTATTCTGCGTCCCGCTTATCGATTAGGGTCTTCCATTGCTTGAAAGTGTTCCCAGTCGAGTACACGCTATTCGTCCAGAGACCCCAGTAAACTAGGACATCTTGGTCGGTTAGGATATACTTGCCGTCCTTGTCTGCTCCCTGCCAACTGGCAGGGTCTTGCTTCAGGGTGTTCTCGCCTACCCATAGGGCTGGCAGTTTACCCTTCGCTCGCAGGTATTGGACTCGCTTCAAGACTTCGCTCTTCTTAGCCAAGCCGCCTGTGTAGTTCATACGCAGGGTCAGCGTTAGCCAGATGAGTGCTTCCATCTTGGGGTGCATCACGGTTGTCGGTTCGCCCTTGTCGCTCAGGAATGTGTAGTTCCTGACGCTCTTGGGCAGTTTCTCAGCAAGCCAGTCGAGGCTCATATCTTTGTGTGGTTGTGGTTTGGGTTACCCGTCCCCGATTGTTCCACATAGAACATTCGGTTTCGGGAAGGGTTTCAAAGAGCGGGTAGGTGTTGTCCCTACTCCTACTAAGATATGCCCCTAGCGGCTGAGTGCAAGGTCATATCAGGGTATTTGATACGCAGTAGCAGAACTAATGACCCCTATAAGGACAGACTAATGCACCCCCATAGCACGAACCGTGCCAAGTGCGTTGACAATGGCAAGATTGCCCTAGGAGGGTGGCTTCTCCAGCCGATGCTACCCCCTAGACCCACCCCTGTAAACGCCTCTGACACCCCATTCTGAGTGAAGTTCTAAAGCGTTGAATATCAACGACTTACACACACACCCGTGTCAAGCCGCCAGATGATGCTATAAGCAAATCTAATGACCCCCAGCAGGAACTCTAATCATAGGTCTGTCAAGGGGTATTCGGGCTGAATCATAGGTGCGGCACTAATGATTGAATCCTGACTAAAGATATCAGGATAAGACCTGTCAATCAGGTTGCGCAAAAACAAGCAAATCAACGCTAAGGGGTCTAGGATGCCCTCAGAAGCCCTGACCCCCCTGTGCGAGCAAGGCTATTGACTACCCCCTGTAAACGCCTCTGACACCCCAAAG
>Ga0208441_1000290_pt1 | contig 16289 bp, 10 predicted proteins | sample Colrivmet1548B02_FD_187648 | JGI IMG/M metagenome (GOLD analysis project Ga0208441, IMG submission 187648) | Estuarine microbial communities from the Columbia River estuary - metaG 1548B-02 (SPAdes) (version 2) | ecosystem: Environmental > Aquatic > Marine > Intertidal zone > Estuary | place... | reverse complement strand
TGAAGGCGAAACATGGATAAAGTATCAGTCAAATCCTATTTTAAAAAACCCGGGCGTTAGAGATTTCAGAGATCCAAAGGTATTTTGGCATGAACCCTCTAAAAACTGGGTTGCATCCATTGCAGCGCATGATCAAATTAGTTTTTATGCTTCTTCTGATTTAAAAAATTGGAAAAAATTAAGTGATTTTGGTAAAACAGTTGGATCTCATGGGGGTGTCTGGGAATGCCCTGATTTATTTCCAATACAATACGAAGGAAAAACATTTTGGGTTTTAATTGTGAATATAAACCCTGGTGGCCCCAATGGCGGTTCGGCCACTCAATATTTTGTGGGCGATTTTAATGGCAAAGAATTCAAATGTGATTACAAGCAAGTTAAATGGATGGATTATGGTCCTGATGAATATGCGGGTGTTACATGGTCTAATACGGGGAATAGAAAATTATTCATTGGATGGATGAGTAATTGGGAATATGCAAATATTGTTCCCACTGAAAAATTTAGAAATGCGTTTACCCTACCAAGAGAGTTGGGTTTGAAAAAGATAAATGAGGAATATTATATTACTAGTACACCAGTTCCAGAACTTAAAAAAATGGAAAAGAAATCAATTGTTATTAATAATCTAACAATTAATGGTTCATCTGATTTAACAGATAAAATTGGAAAGATGGAAGTACCCAGTAAGTTTAACTTAGTGCTTTCCAATAAGAGTGACTTCTCCATTGAATTAGTAAATACTTTAAATGAAAAAGTAGTAGTTGGTTATAGTAAAGATAAAAATCAGTTCTTTCTTGATAGAAGAAATGCTGGAAAAACCGATTTTCAGAAAAATTTTGCTAGAATGAACTATGCGCCAAGGTTGTCTTCATCAGATGAAATTTCCTTATCAATTTATCTTGATCTAGCTTCCATAGAAGTATTTGCAGACAATGGCTTATCTGTTCTTACAAGCGTTCTTTTTCCAAATGAAAAGTTCTCTAAAATTAATTTTATTACCTCTGAAAAATTATTGCTTAAAAATTTTACTTACACGCCTTTGAATTCCATTTGGTAATTGTAAAATGGCATATTTAAAATTTTGACGAAAATAATGGTTTTCTTTGCTTATTTTAGTAAGTAAGTGTAATCAAATAATTCAAATAAATACTATACTATGAAAACAATCAACTTCATCATAGCTATACTATGTAGCTTATCTGTTCAAGCGCAACCAACCTTAAAAGGAGCTTATGTATCTAAAGAAGATAAAGATGTCATTATTTGTTTAATGGATGGCTACTTCGTTGAAACCAAGTATAATGTTGATACGAAAGTATTTAATTATACCTGGGGCGGCCCATTTGTTAAAGATGGAAATAAACTCCTTATTACTATTCATTTTGATTCAAGAGATAAAGCGGCAGTGGGTAAAACAAAGGAAATTGTATTTGTAAAAAAGGACCATGAAATAATAGATAAAGGAGAAAATATTTTGGCAGGAAACTGGCGCATGAGTGGAAGAAAAAATGGAGATAAAATAACAGAAAATCCACTTAGAGCTAGGCGTACTTACAAATTACTAACGGGGAATCGTTTTCAGTGGATAGCTATCAATATTGAAACTGGTGAATTTTCTGGAACTGGAGGTGGTGTCTATAGTTTTGTCAATGGAAACTATACTGAGAACATTGAGTTCTTTAGTCGTGATTCTTCTAGGGTGGGGGCATCACTTAATTTCACTGGCAAAGTTGAAAATGAGCAGTGGCACCATAGCGGCCTTAGTTCAAAAGGTGATCCTATTTACGAAATATGGACTAAGAAGTAGACCCTGTTTTTTACAAAGTATTCAATTAGTAAAGCCAAGATTTTAAGTCTACTCCCTTTGGGGCTCTTGTTTTTACCTCCTGAGCCCATTTATTAATAAACATTTGATGGTAACGTAATCTGCTTATATAGTTAGGCTGTGTATGGTCACCATTCCAACAATGCTCTGCTCTATCTCCATAATCAATTACACAATTACAACTTGGATTCTTTAATTGTTTTAACATATCCTCGGCTGTGTAAACTGCATTGTTTAAATAGTAGTTATCCATATCGCCCACGTATAAATGAATTTTACCCTTTAGTTGTTCACCAATTTTTGGCCAATCCCTTTTAATAATATGTGCTAAGTCGTAGTTTTCTTTCCAATAGGCAGCAACCGACTTGTCAATTGTACCACTGTGTTTATCAAATATTCTTTTTGGATAACCGTCTTCACCCATTGGAGAGAAAACAGCCTCCCATACATCATATTGATCTCCACTTCTAGAATGGGTTCCTAAAGCAAGTTCTCTTTGATTGGTTTCTTTGATGGTAGAATTAATATGTCCTAAATAATTTCTATGCGATGGTCTTGCTAAATCTTTGAAATCACTTTTTGCATAGTAAGCATTTTCGTCTTTATAAATATTAATGGTTGTATAATGATTAAAATCTATTGGATCTGGGCATGCTGCATAAGCGCCATTGTACTCATTTGGATAGAATACTTGAACTGCAAGGGCTTCCCATCCTCCTGTTGATCCACCATAAGTAAATCTTGCCCAACCTTGTCCAATTCCTCTAAATTGCTTTTCAATTTCGGGAATTAATTCATAAGTAATAGCATCTCCATAAGGGCCCATATTTGCAGAATTTACTGCGTAAGAATCATCATAGTAGGGTGTTGCGTGTTGTATTTCTATGGCCAATACTCTAGGAAAATTTGGCCCTGTCCATTGTTTATAAAACTGATAGGCTTCTTCTTCTTGTATTTTATTATACCCAGTTATATTAAATCGGGCACTTGTATCTGGAATTAAGTTCGGGTTTGGGGGCGTTGTACTAAAGCCACTAATATCTGAAGGGAAATGTCCGTGATAAATTGCCAATGGGTATCTCACATTTGGATGCGTATCAAATCCTTCAGGAAGTAAAATATGTGCACCCAAGTACATTGGCCTGCCCCAAAATTCAGTTAGTAACTTACTTTGAATTTTAATATGTTTAATATATTTTGAGTCAGTTGGTTCTATGATGGGGGGTATGATTTGATCAATAGTTAATTGAACTACTTCTGTATTTTTGGGATCAAAATGAATTTTTATTGGTTTTGAATAAATATTACCAGGTGCTAAATTCCAATGTTGGCCTTCTCCACGATCCATTGGCAGTTTTACTACTTTACCATTTTTAAGGTGAAAAGTTTCATATTTATGTAAAAGTACTTGAACGTAGTAGTCTCCTGCTGGTATTTGACTAAGCCTCTCTTTTGGGAAACCATAGGCCTCTTGTGCAATACTTTGCGTCGATCCAATGGCCCACTGGTCTACATTTTTACCTAAAATAATTTGGGTACTAAGCGCGTCACTAATTTGGAATCTTGGCTCTGCTGCATTGTTATTAGAAAAAAGTAATAATAGTCTTCCGTCAAAATTTTCAGTATGTAAATTATTATTAATTTTTACATTAAACATTTGAGCACTTAATTCAAGTCCATTTAGTAAAAAAATGCTTATGTAACATACTGTTTTAAATAAATTTATTTTCATGTAATTTTTTTAATTAATGTTTGTCTTCTTCTTCTGAATAATCTGCACCAGGGGCTGCCATAATACTTCCTAAGAATAAGGCGTTTAAAAATAATTTGTTTGTCCCATACCAAGTTCCTCTAAAATTTGGTTCGTCTGCAAATAAAATGACTCTTCCACTTCCCTCAGCGCCTACTAAGATAGAGGGTGAATTTTTAATCATTTTTAAAGAATTAGGATGTAGGTAGCCACCTACTAAAGGAGTATTAGTATACTGCGCAATCGTACTATAGGCACTTGTACTATTTTGAAAGAAGGTAGAATTGTTTTTATAGACAGAAACTTTTCTTTTAGAGAATCCATATCCAATGGGATGGGTCGTATCAAGGTCTATAGAAAAAATTGAGCCACCTAAGGCTTTCGCACCCTCCATATCACTTGCTCTATCATAATCAAATCTTCCTTTTGTGGTACTGGAGTCAACTGCTAATTTGAATTTAGTAAATCCATTTTTAATGGCCCAATCGGCTCCAGACTTTATAGTAATTAGGGTGTTGCCGTTTTGTACCCAGGCTTTAATTTTGTCTACACTATTTTTATCTAAAAAGTTATAGGCACCTGAAACCATAACGAGTGTATTATACCTTTCTAAACGAACTCTAGAGAAATTTAAAATATCTATTTTAGTAATAGGCATATGCAAGCGTTGGTCTAGTAAATGCCATATTTCGCCAGCTTCAGAAGCGGCAACGCCGGTTCCTATAATCATTGCTGCTTCCGGCTTTTTCAGCGTTTTTATATAGTTGCTTCCAAGGTCAATGCCTGAGTTACTATACCCTGTAGCCACTGTATGCACTTTTATATTGGCAGCAACACTGGCTTTGCTAATTATATTATATAACTCATCTGCTCCAACTTTTTGTTGTTGAACAGAAATGATAATACTACCATATCCAAAATTCTTATTCTCTCCATTGATGCTGGTACTAAAGGTTCTGGTAGCTGTTTGTACAAAAACACCCTCACTTTGCAACGCGTAAATGAATTGATGAATATTATAGTCTGTATTGTTTACCAAGTAAGCATAATTACTTTTTACAATGGGTGAATTATTTATAACGAGAGGTGCATTTACTTTTTCAGCTAAAACCATACTAGACTTCACTTCGGTAAAAGGAAGTCCGTAAGCATGAATTAAACTCCAAGTAGAAGCGTCGTAAAAAGTACTATCCTTATAAGTAATTTGATTTTCAAAAATACTTTTTACCATAATATAATTATCCTGTGCTGTAGGTACAAAATAATCTGTTGAGTTGGGAACTTTATAAATATCTATTTTGTGCAATAGTAATAAATCAATAAATGCTTTTGTTCTATTAAAATCTTTGGCGTCGCCAAAGCTATAGCCTTTAATAATTGAATTTGTGGCTTGTTGTTTTGCTGTTACATAAAACTGCTTACGTAATTCAATTAAACTTTCTTTCTCTGCTAAAGATGCGGTGATAGTAGCTAGAGATGCGGTGAACTGATTACGTATAGTAAAACCAAAAGTAATAGGAATGGTGGTTGTTTCTTGCACATGACCTCGGCTACTACCTTGCTCGAATAAAAATCCAGCACCACCATAAAAATTAATATAACTGCTACCATAACCAGGGTATAGTTTATCGAATGCTTCTTTGGTAAAATACATAGAGCCGATGCTGTTAGTTGCCTTGGTAAAATATTCACCAAATTTTGGATATATATTTTTGTACAAGTAATCAGGCACAATTGGATTATTACTTGACTCTTTACCTGGATCGAAGTAGAATGTTGAATTTGTGCCCATTTCATGGTGGTCTGTTTGTACATAAGGGCGCCACTTGTGAAAGAAATTAATCCTATTTCTTGTTTCTGGGAAAGTACCTAAGAACCAATCACGATTTAAGTCAAACCAATAATGGTTGAATCTTCCTCCAGGCCAAATTTCATTGTGCTCTCTGTCATTAGGATCTGCAACAGGAGGTGTTCCCTTGTGCATATTCGCCCAATGCGTGTGGCGGTCTCTGCCGTCAGGGTTTATAACAGGATCCAATGTAATAATCATATTATTTAACCATTCTTTGGTTTGTTCGCTTTGAGAAGCAGTTAAATAGTAAGCAGTTAACAAGGCTGCTTCACTTGAAGAGGGCTCATTGCCATGCACATTATAGGCTAAATGAATGACCAGTGGAACCTTATTATTAGTACCATTTGTTTGATTGGATAAGTGTTGCAATCTAATTTGCTCTATATTTTTATGGTTTTCTGGAGAAGAAAAAATAGCCACTACTTGCGCGCGACGCTCAAAGGTTTCTCCAATGATTTCAAAGGAAACCTTATCGGATAAGCGATCTAGCTCTTTTAAATAAGCTACAATACGATCATGCCTTGTATGTTGTTCACCAATGGCATAGCCCAGAAATTGTTCTGGGGTAGGTATACTAGCATCAAAATTTCCTTTATTAGGGTAGAAATAATTGGCTTGCCCCTGCACTAGCAAAAAGGAAAGCATTAAAAAAAGCGATGAAATAATTTTCTTAAGCATGTATTATAGGTTGAATTATGAATAATGTACTAGCTAATTTACTATAATTATTGGTTAAAAGATGGGTAAAAAGCAGGAGATTGAAAAAATTACTAACTTAGGGTTTATCTATATTTAAATTAAAAGTTCATAAATATGAAAAATCCAATTATCTGTCTTTTACTCCTTTTGTCATTAAGTGTTCAAGCACAGAAGAAAAAATCGAATACTACTACTATTGAAGCTACTAAGCCAATTCTAGATTCAGTATTTAAAAATTTACAATGGAGGAATATAGGGCCTACTAGAGGGGGAAGGGCAAATGCCATTACGGGGGTAATTAACAATTCAAAAAAGTTTTATACAGGCTATACTGGCGGTGGTGTATGGGAAACAAAAGACGGGGGTATTAAATGGAAAAATATATCGGACGGCTTTTTCCAAGTAGGATCTGTGGGTGATATTGCTGTTTCAGAGTCTGACCCAAATGTTATTTATGTAGGTACAGGAGAACATGCTGTAAGAGGAGTAATGACAAGCTATGGAGATGGAGTGTATAAATCCACCGATGGAGGCGTTAGTTGGCAAAATATAGGACTTGAAAAAACAAGACATATTTCTGACATCGCTATTCATCCAAGCAATGCAGATATCGTGTATGTAGCTGCACAAGGAACTGTTCATGGACCCAATAATGAAAGGGGTGTCTATAAATCGGTAGATGGGGGCGCTCATTGGAATCGCGTTTTATATATAAATGATAGTACAGGTATTGCTTCTTTGTCAATGGATATGAATAATCCGCGCATATTATATGCAGCAGCTTGGGAGCATCGTCGCTTTCCTTGGACTGTATCAAGTGGAGGAAAAGGTTCTGCCATTTGGAAGTCGACAGATGAAGGAAAAACTTGGGTAAAATTAACAGAGGGCTTGCCTGAAGTAATGGGAAAAATTGGGTTAAGTGTTTCTAGGGTAAATTCAAATCGTGTGTTTGCCATTGTTGAAACCGAAAAGAAAAAATCTGGTCTATATCGTTCAGATGATGCTGGTAAAACATGGGCTTTGTTATCTAATAATCAAGATATTTCTTCGCGTTCATGGTATTATATGAAAGTGTATGCAGATACTAAAAATGAAAATTTGGTATATGTATTAAATGCACCAATGATGCGTTCTATTGATGGAGGAAAAACTTTTACCAATGTGAAAGTGGGTCATGGAGATACTCACGATCTGTGGATCAATCCTAATAATAACAATGAGATAGGGTTAGCCGATGATGGGGGTGGAGAAATTAGTTATGACCAAGCCAATACTTGGTCTTCTATTATGAATCAGAGTACTGCGCAATTTTATAGAGTCAATACAGATAATACATTTCCATACAAGGTATATGGTGGTCAGCAAGATAATTCTTCAGTCATTATTGCAAGTAGAAATAATACAGGTGGTATAACAGTGCGTGATTGGAAAGCTGGAGCAGGATGCGAATCGGCTTTTTTAACTTTTGATCCCAATAAACCTGATCTAGTATATGGGGGTTGTTATCAAGGGTATATTGAGGTGTTAAATACCATAACAAATGAATCAAAAGATATACAAGCCTATCCAAGTTTAAATTTAGCAGTTCAGCCTAAGGATATGAAATATCGATTTAACTGGAATGCGCCAATTATCACTTCTATGCATAATCCTAAAGTAATATATCATGCAGCGAATGTATTGCTAAAGACTACAAATGGTGGTTTAAGTTGGGAAGCGATTAGCCCAGACTTAACTAGAAATGATAAAGCCAAACAAGGACCTGGCGGTATACCGTTTACCAACGAAGGTGCTGGTGGAGAAAATTATAATACTATTTTTTATGTGAGTGAATCTCCATTAGATGCTAACACTATTTATACTGGAAGCGATTGTGGATTGGTTTATGTAACAACTGATGGAGGTAGTAACTGGAAAAATATTACACCTGCCGATTTACAAGAGTCTCAAATTAATAGTATTGAGGCTTCTTCCTTCGATAAAGGAGTAGTATATATTAGTGCTACTAGATATAAATTAAATGACTACGCATCTTACACTTATAAGACAACTGACAATGGCCTTACATGGACAAAAATAAATAAAGGTGTTAAAGAAGCAGATTTTATAAAAGTAATTAGAGAAGATAAAAAGCAAAAAAATATTTTATACGCAGGTAGCGAGAGGGGCTTTTATATTTCTAATGATGCAGGTAATACATGGGCAACAATGCAATTAAATTTACCTATTGTTCCCGTTACCGATATTATGATCAGAGACAATGATTTGGTAGCGGCCACTGCAGGCAGGGCTTTTTGGATCTTAGATGATGTAGGCGCCATTCAACAAAACACTACATTCGATAATATAGGAGAAGTGAAGTTAATGATGCCAAAGCCTGCTTATAAATATGGTTCAGGGGATGGTTTGCCAGAAAAAAATGGAGAAGGACAAAATGCTCCAGAAGGAGTTATACTAGACTACTATTTACCTACAACACTCAACGAAAAGGATACGGTAATATTAGAAATTATTGGAAGTAACGGACAAGTTATTAGAACGTATACCAATATAAAAAATGATAATTACAAAAAGTATCCTGGAGGGCCATCGCCAGAAACTTTATTAAGTAGCAAAAAAGGGCACAATCGATTTTTATGGAATTTTAGAACTCATTCAGAGAGCCCAGATGTAAATGGGGTGTTTGTATTGGGCAGTTATGCTGGTTATGCGGTTGCTCCGGGATCTTATCAGGCCAAAATAATACTTCATCCAAATAATACCGATTCTTCGAAAGCACAAACAAGCAGCACTACAATTACAGTCTTACCAAATCCATTTATTAAAGCAAATAAAGAAGATTGGGAATTTCAACAAAATACACTTGCAAATATTAGTAAAAGCATTAAGGATATTCATACTTCAGTGAATAATTTAAGAAAAGTAAAAAAGCAATTACAATATTACACTGAAACATTAGCGAGTATTCCCGACGCCAAAACAATTACAGATCAAGCTACTAGCATAATTAAGAAAATAGATACATGGGAAACTAATATTGTAGAAAGTAGAACACAGAATGGACAGGATGTAATTAATTGGCCAAGCAAATTAAATGTTGATTTCTTTTATATCAAAGGCTTGGTAGATGTAAGTGACCCAGTGGTAACAAGCGGGGTAAAAAATAAATTAGCGGACTTACAAGCTAGCTGGAATAATGAGAAAGCAAAATTAGAAGCAATTTACGAGGCCATTAAACTTTTTAATAGCCAATTTAAAAATGCCAATATCTCAGCGCTACAACTATAAACTCTATCACTATAAATAAAAAAAGGACCCAGTTTCATCCTGGGTCCTTTTTTTTATTCTACTATGGCTTCTGCCTCAATTTCAACTAAATATTCTTCTCCTATTAAATTTGCTTGAACCATTGTATTAACTGGTTGTATATGCGCAAAACGTTGTCCATGCGCCCTAGCAATGGCTTCCCATTGATTAATGTTTTTTATAAATATCCTGATGCGTACAACATCTTCTAATTTGCCGCCTAAGGATTGAATGGCGCCTTCAATTTTATCAAAAATAAAATGAGCTTGTGCGGCAGGATCATTTCCTCCAATCAAATGAGAACCATGTGTGGCCGTGGTTCCTGAAACTAAAATTCTATTGCCTTTACGCACCGCACGACTATAGCCAGCCATAGTTTCCCAACTAGTCCCTGATAAAGCCTTGGTTTTTCCACTGGCATCTTTTGTGGTTGGATACGGCGAAGCAATTTCTTTTACATGATGACTTAAATCGCCACTGGCAGTTAAATAGGGGGGCTTACGGTATTCATCCCCACAATCACCTGGAATCTTATTTCCTTGAGCCAATATATTTTTGATTGCTTCACGCTCAGTTTCTAAAAGGGTTAATGTAAGAATTTTTTTATTTTCATCAATATGTGCTGATGCACCCAGTCTCGCACCTACAATTACACCACCTACTGCAGGTAAGTCTTTGATATAAGTACTAGCAATAGTGGCAATAGATACTTGGTGTTTCTTTGCTATCTTATCTAAGCTTGCCAATAATGTTTGATACCAATCCCATCCACCTGCGGCATCAATGTATCTTTTGTATTTCATCTGCGACCAGGTCAAGGCTTCATTGATTGCTGGTTCAGGTTGGTGAAGCCATTTTTCGCTAAAAAACCCACCTGCCACTGTGCCAAAGGCCAATATTTTTATATTGTTTGCTAAACAAGTAGTTGTCATTTTATGGGCAGCGCGTTGATCTAATAAGGAATAACATATTTGATTGCTCACTACAGGGATGCCTGATTGTATCACCATATTTAAATGCGCTTCATCGAAATTGGTTAGTCCAATATTGGCAATTAATCCTTCTTCTTTTAATTTTTGTAAACCAAACAAACAATCCAACCAGCTTGGGTCGGCATAATTCCAAGCATGAAATTGAAGCAATTGAATTTGCTCAACTTGTAATTTTTTTATAGATGATTTTACTGCTTCTTGAATTTGCGAAGGACTAATTGCTCCTGGGCTTGGCACCCATTTAGTTAATAGTTGAATGTCCTTAAGTCCATAGGTTTTTTTAAACACACCCGAGATTTCTTCAGCAGATCCATAATGGTCGGCCATATCAAAACTGGTAAATCCTTGCTCATAGTAGCTGTGCAATGCCTTGGCGGCCACTAGAGGGTCTAATTTTTGGTTGTTTCTTTCCAAGTCGGCCACCTGCCATAAGCCAATAAGTACTTTAGAAATAGTGAGAGAGTCGCTTAGTTTTGTAGTAGTCATAGTATTTATCTTTCGATTTATTCTGAAGGTAAATTTTTAAAATAGTCTGCATCAAAAGTACCTGATTTTTTTAGTTGATTCCAAAAGATAGTAAAAATAATACTAGCGAGTAACATGACTGCTGTAAATACATAAGTGGCATGAAAATACCATGCAGTTTTGGAAGCAGTTATATCATTCACTATATTAATAATGAGTAAAGCAGTAAGGCTAATTAATCCAAATAAAGCAATTAGCTTTTGTAACCCCTTATTTTTTACAACGGTAATTTGGTTACCTAGTAATGGATTGTTCTGATGAATTAGTAAAACAGAGATGCAAATCAAAATAAAATTGACCAGCATGGCAATGACCATAATATCGATGCCTAAAAAAATATCACTAGCAAAATGGCTACCTAATATACCAAGGCTAGATACGATGCCGCTAAAGAAAATGGCCCAATGCGGTGTTTTATAGCGAGGGTGTATATTGGATAAAAAGGGCGGAAACAATTTGTCTTTAGACCAGGCAAATAGTAGTCTAGATACCGACAATATCATAGAAGGTAAATCTTTTAATAATGCAATGCAAGCGCCTAGCATTATTAATACCGACCAAAAGGGAGGCAATACATAATTCAATAAGGTGGTGGCTGATATATCTTTTTTATTAGCTAAATCTTGAACAAAATTCCAAGGTGCAATTTTATAAACACTGAAAGTAAATAGTAAATAAAATAAACTTACACTTATTATAGTGATAATAATGGCCCTGGGCAATGATTTACTTGGATCTTTTGCTTCTCCACCTGCTTGGGCAATAGAATCAAATCCAATAAAACTTGCAAATAAAATGCCGCTGGCAGAAATAAATTGTTGCCAATTGAATTTACCTTGCAGATGTGTAATCACTATTCCATCTTTATTTAGTACACCCTGTATAAAATCCTCTTCGCTATAAATAAATCCAGCGACTATTACAATGCTGGCTAAAATAAAAGTAATAATAACCAAACCAATAATAGTTAATTGATAAGTTTTGACCCCAAAAATATTGACGCCAATACAAAGCCATAATAAAGCTAAGGATAAGAATAATTTGGTATTGCTATTTTCAAAAAATTGAACAAGATGGATCCAATTCATAGCGGCGCATACATCTCTAAAAAAAGGCACGACCATATAAGACACAACCCCAATGACAATGGATAAACCAAACCATTGGGCAAAGCTGGCTATAAACCCCCAGTAAGGATGAATTGACCTACTGGCATATACATAACTACCTCCAGCCCTAGGCATAGCACTCGCTAAAATGGCATAAGTAAGTGCAGCAAATACAGCGGGAATAGAAGCAACAAAAAATGCAGGTAGTAAATAAGGGCCAATACCCGGTATATTTTTTTGCAACATAAAAGGAACAATATAAATAGAAGCACCAATCATGGAGGAGATACCTGTAGCTACTAAACCTGCTACAGTAATGTTTCTTGAAAGGGTTGTCTTTTGTTCCATATGCTATTATTTTAGCTTTTTGATTTAGTATAATACTTTATATTTTACCATTATATCGCTGTCAAAGTTTTGTGTTTCTTGTAATGAAAGTTGAATACTATTTTCAATGCTTTGTAATTCGTTTGAATTAAATAGGTTAAATGAGCTATTGTCAATAAGCAAGCTTGGTGCAATAAATATATTTAGCTCATCTACTATTTTTGCTTTTAGTAAAGATGCATTTAATTTCCCCCCAGCTTCCACTAGTACTTCACAAATATTTTTATTTAATAAAAAAGTACTTAGTTCATTTAAATCACATTCTTCCTCGTGCATATTAACATTAATTATTTCAACATGCTTGGGCAACGTATTTTCAATTTTTTTATTGGTCACTAAATAAATTTTTGTTTTCTCTCTTTTGTAAAAAATATTTAATGCTTTATTTTCTTCTTTTAAAATGTCTAATTGTTTGTCAATAATAATTAGGTTTAATTCCTTGGTTTCATCTACTCTAATATTCATAGTTGCATTATCCTTTATCACTGTTGTAGCGGTGGTTAAAATAGCATCTGCATTAGTTCTTAATACTTGGTGTACATAGTTTCTGCTTTTATCATTAGATATCCATTTACTATTTCCAAGTCTGTCACTAATTTTCCCATTTAAAGTGGTAGCAGCTTTTAAAATATATTTTGGCCTTTTGTTTAGCTGATTAATATTAAATGTATTATTTAATTCAACAATCTCTGGAAGTATACAAATTTCAACATTTACGCCAGCATCCGTTAATTCTTTAGCGCCAGAAACTAATGGATTAGGGTCCATGGAGCCAATGACTACCTTGGGTATTTTATGTTCAAGTATTAAATGGGTGCAAGGGGGCGTTTTGCCGCTGTGTGAGCAGGGCTCTAGGCTTACGTATAGTGTGCTATTTGATAAATCCTTGCTTTTTGCGAAGGCATCATTGATTGCCAATACTTCAGCGTGCGCTTCTCCTGCCTTTTGGTGATAGCCTTCTCCAATAATTTTTCCTTCATCATCCACTACAATGGCGCCCACAAAAGGGTTGGGTCTTATATTTTTAGAATTTGCTCTTTTCGCTAATAAAAATGCGGTATGTAAGTAGTCGGCTGAAGTCATTTGGATTATCTTTGCGTCTCAAATTTACCTAGAAATAATCATATGTTTACAGGAATTGTATCTGAAGGATTTATAAAATCAATTTTGCCCGACGAACTAGGTTGGGAGCTTGTCATTGATGCAGCTAAATTTGCTTCTATTGTACAAATAGGAGACAGTGTTGCTATTGACGGGGCTTGTTTATCGGTTACTAAAATTGAGGGTAATTATTTATCATTTTTTGTTTCAACTGAAAGTATTGATAAAACAATTATTTGCCATTATAAAGTTGGGTCTAAAATTAATATTGAACTGCCAATGCAGCCCACAGGTTATTTAGGAGGGCATTATGTATTAGGGCATGTAGATGCAACTGCTACAATAGCAAAGGTCATTGCTGGTGAAAAAGCTTGGTTTTTCACTATTACTGTTCCTGAACAATTCGTTAAATATATTGTTTATAAAGGGTCTATTGCTATTAATGGAATTAGCTTGACCATTAATAAAGTAATTGAAAATGATATTGAGTTATGTATCATTCCAGTTACTATTTCAAAAACAAATATGTCCTTGTTGAAAGAAGGAGATAATGTAAATATTGAGTTTGATATTTTGGCAAAGTACACGGAGCAATTATTAAATAAAAGAGAAATTTAAGAGAATTTTAAGCGTCATAAAATATGTTCAACACTATAGAAGAAGCTTTATTGGATTTTAAAAATGGTAACCCCATTTTAGTAGTAGACAATGAGTCTAGAGAAAATGAAGGGGATATCATTTTCCCTGCTGATGCTGCTACCCAAGAGAAATTAAATCTTTGCGCAACGCATGCAAAAGGTTTGGTATGCATTGCCATTGATCCAAAAATTGCAGAGAGGTTAAATTTGTCTCCTGTGGCATCCAATCATAAGGACCCCTTTCATACCGCATTTTATGACTCAATAGATGCCAATCCTAGTTTTGGCATTACGACAGGTATTTCTGCTAAAGAAAGGGCAATTACAGCAGGTCATATTGCAAATCCTAATAGTTCTCCCAATGACTTCATCAAGCCAGGCCATTTATTCCCAGTAGTCGCAAAAACAAATGGTGTATTGGTAAGGCAGGGTCATACGGAAGCAGCAGTAGATTTATGTAAATTAACCAACCACCAACCTGCTGCTATAATTTGTGAGGTAATGGACGCTGAAGGCAATATGATGCGAAGAGAGGGCCTTTTTGAATTTGCTTCAAAACTAGAGCTTAAAGTAATCACTATTCAACAAATAGTGGATTACCGTAATCAAACGGAGAATCATTTACTTTTTGTTGCAAAGTCTAGTTTGCCAACACCCTTTGGAAATTTTGATATTGAAGTATATGAAAATATTTTGACTGGAGTTGAACAGGTTTTGATTTCTATGAAAAAAACCGAAAATAAACCTATTGTAAGAATTCATAGTGAATGTTTGACGGGCGATATTTTTGGTAGTTTAAAATGCGATTGTCAACAGCAATTACATAGTGCATTATCTCTTATAGCTGAAAATGGCCATGGGTATATTGTTTATTTAAAAGGACAAGAGGGCAGAGGTATTGGCATCGGAAATAAAATTGCAGCCTATGCATTACAGGAGCAAGGCCTAAATACTTATGAAGCCAATGAGAGATTAGGACTTCCAAAAGATAGTAGAAACTACATAGATGCCATTTGGATCTTTAAAGCACTTAATATAAACGACTTCTATTTAATGAGTAATAATCCGGAAAAAATAAATGCTTTAACTAAGGCTGGATTAACCTTTAACATTTTACAGGTAGGCGTGACAACTACTAGCCATAATCAACAATACTTAGCTGATAAAATTGAAATTGGTAAACACACTATAAAATTCAATTAAAAATATACAATGATAGCCATTATAAAAGCAGACTTTAATATTGAAATTACAGACCTATTGGAAAAGGGCTGTGCAACTTATTTAACTGAACAACAATTACCATTCACCATTTTTAACTGCCCTGGTGCAATAGAGACAGTGGTGTATGCAAATAAGTTAATTCAAACTGGAAAGTACAAGTCCATTATTGTCATTGGTGCTATCATCAAAGGAGACACGGACCATTATGAATATGTATGTCAATATGTAACCAACGGCATTAGCCAGCTTTCTGCAATGCACACCACCCCTATAATATTTGGCATTTTGACGGTGCAGAATGAAGAACTTGCTTATGAAAGAGCCGCTCTAGATAGAATGAATAAAGGAAAAGAATTCGGAGAAACTGCGAAGTTTATGATAAATGCATTTGAGCGTTTATAGAATTTCTTTCAGTAGTCTTAGTATAACCAGTAGTCTTAGTATAACTAACTAAAATTCAACAGCTAAATTCTACATATAATTATTCAGTCAAGTATTCAGTAAATATACTATTCGTATACTCTTAACTTAGTGCCATCAAGACTTGTCTTATATTGTTTTAAAGCTTCAGAAGCTGGACCATTTGCAACTGTCCCCGTTTGATTAAAATTAGAGCCATGTGCAGAGCAGTAAAATTTACTAGTGCTACTTACATATTCTAATGTTGCACCTGCATGTGTACATACTGAGCTTACTGCAATGAATGCATTACCTGCTATTCTAGCTATAATAACCTTAGCTACGCTGTATACAATGAATCCTCCTTCTTTTTTGAGTACGTCATATGGACCAGTACTAATATCTAGGGTAAAGTCTACTTTGGTACTGGCTGATCCGCCCCCGCCTGTTCCACCCGTACCACCTGTACCACCCGAATT
>Ga0208441_1000272_pt1 | contig 16756 bp, 7 predicted proteins | sample Colrivmet1548B02_FD_187648 | JGI IMG/M metagenome (GOLD analysis project Ga0208441, IMG submission 187648) | Estuarine microbial communities from the Columbia River estuary - metaG 1548B-02 (SPAdes) (version 2) | ecosystem: Environmental > Aquatic > Marine > Intertidal zone > Estuary | place... | reverse complement strand
GATGGCACAAACCGGCATCCGTCCCAACACAAGAGCGGAGCCATGGCGACGGCATTGCGGTGAGCCTGGAGTCCAATGAAGCCCTCGAAGAGTACTTTTTCAGTGCATACGATGGCTATGTGAAGGAAGCCACGCTGAAAGAATATGCCCTCTCGGCGGAGCGTGCGACGGACTATAGGAACTACCGAGCTTTGATCTGCGCTGCGCAAGGCGGAGGACTGTATTTGGCCAAAAACAACAATACTCTCCTGCGCTACGCCTCGCTTTCAAAGCATTTCCCGGCCATGCGGACGGTGGTGCTCTTTCGGCAGCCCATATTCCACGCCTCCAGCCTTTTGGATATGCACGAGCATTTTACCGCGGAACAAGAGAAAGACCCCTTCTTCTTGACGTACATGAACTGGCTGGGGCATTATGAATTTGGCCAAAATGTTAAAGCGTTTATCTGGTCAGATGGAAGTGGAATGCCGGCCATTCCACCCGCCACCCTTGACGACTGGCTCGAGCGGTGGATTGCCTACTATGAGCGCGTGCTGGCACTCCGGAACGACCAAATGTTTCTACTTTCCTACGACCGTTACTGCGCTAGGCCCACGGACGTGGTGGCCACGCTGATGCAGGAGGTCGGCGTGAAAGGCATGGCCGTGGAGGCGGAATCCCATCAGAACGAACGATCCGCGCCCGACGGGGCTTCCGACGAAGTCTTGCGCCGAGCCCTCGCCCTCTACGACCGCTTACTCATTCACGAAATGTCCCTCGGGGCTTGACCCTATTTTCGCACTATGCCCCACGCCCCCATCTTTATTCTTGGAAGCCACAAGTCTGGTACCAGCCTCTTGCGCTCCCTCTTGGATGGGCATCCGGATCTCTTCGTCATCCCCTTTGAAACGCATTTTATGGCCCTCCTTGGCCGGTGGATCACCTATAGCTACCGAAAGCAGGCGCCTGTAGATGATGCGAATTTTCTGGAGGGCTTGGTCGAAATCCTTGAATCCTATGCCCAATCCGTGGATCGGCAAGCGGATGTGGTCTTGGGAGACCGTCTGGATATGGACGCGGTGCGGGCCTTTGTGGGGGAAATGGACGAGGCCGATGACCCGATTCAGGCCCTTACGGCATTGAAGCAGTTGCTGCCTCAAGTGGTGGAGGGTTTGGATTCGTCCCAAGGAAAGCGCGCTGTGGAGAAATCGGTGGAACACTTGGAAGTGGCCTTGGAATTGGCCCAAACTTTCCCCAAAGCCCAATTCGTCCACATCGTGCGGAACCCTTATGCCAACATGGTGGCTTTGCGCAAATTCAAAGCGAAAGACCAGGGCTACCCCTTGATCAACAAAGTCTACAAATCCCTGGAGTCGGGATACTATTGGCTCCAAATGAACCAAAAGCTGATCCCGCACTACAAGGTGATTCGCTATGAGGACTTGGCCCAAAATCCAGTGGTCGAGATGAAAGCACTGGCGGAATTCCTCCAAATTTCTTTTGATGAGCGCCTGCTCGAACCGACGATGTTGGGGGACCCTTGGGGAGGCAACAGTGCGTATGGCCAATTCAAAGCCATTTCAGCGGCACACTTGGATCGTTGGAAAGAAGAGATCACACCGCTTGAGGCGAATTTGGTGACCCAGCATTTTGGTCATGTGTTGGATCAGTATGGCTATGAAAAATTGCCCTGGATGAAGGGCAAATTAAAGCCTACCAAAGGGGAGTCCCTGAAGCGCTATGTTTACAATCGCTTATATCCCTTGTACCTCCGATAGGAGGGGAATTTTCGGGCGAAATTGAATTTGGGAGGGGGTTCGTACCCCCGGGTCGACTAGTTTTTCTCCGCCAGCGCAGCCTCCAGCTCGGATACCCGAGCATGCAGGGCTTCAACCTCTTTCTTTGCGGTGGCCAGGTCGGCTTGCAAAGTCAAGTTGGCCTCTTGCAATTCATCTCCACGGCGCCGCTCCTTGCGGGCTTGGCTTTCAAACTTTTCAGCCTCCTTTTCAGCTGAATAGATCTCCTTTTGATCTTTGGATTGAATCAAAAAACTGTAAACGGCGTATAGGGCTACCCCAACAATGGCGGCAATGCGCAGGGAGTCGTTGTATTCTTTTAGGGGCGCGACCACGTAGGAGGCGGCAAAGCCCAATAGGACTACCGTACCAAACCCAATCAGGACGCGTTCAATCGTATTTGTGTTCATAACCTCGGGGAATTACTTCAGGGAAGGTAGTAAAATTGTCAATGCGCTCTTTGTAGATTCCCCATTCAAATAATCGCCTACCCTATGCGCAACGTACAAAAATGGTCCTGGGTCGTCGCCGTGGCCGGATTTCTCTTTGGATTTGACACGGTCGTGATTTCGGGGGCCAATGAGCCCATCCGTGAACTTTGGAACACCGACGCTTGGTTCCATGGCACCTTCATTATGTCCATGGCGCTCTGGGGGACGGTTTTGGGTTCTTTGTTTGGGGGCAAGCCCTTGGATGCCTGGGGCCGAAAGCCCACTCTTTTTTGGATCGGGGTGCTTTATACGGTTTCGGCCATCGGTTCTGGATTGGCCTGGGACCCTTATTCGTTTTCTTTCTTTCGCTTTATCGGTGGCGTAGGGGTGGGAGCCTCCTCTGTAGCCGCCCCTGCCTACATTTCTGAAATTTCATCCGCCGCCTCTCGGGGTCGCTTGGTAGCGCTCTACCAGTTTAACATTGTCTTTGGCATCTTAATCGCCTTCCTCTCCAATTACTTCTTGGCGGGAGTTGGGGGCGGTTGGGACTGGCGCCTGATGCTGGGGGTGGAGGCTATTCCGGCCATTGTTTACACGCTCATGGTTTGGACGGTCCCGGAAAGTCCACGTTGGCTCGCTGTGAAAAAAGGCGATCCGCTGGCCGCCAAGCAGGTTCTCACTCGGCTTTTTGAAACCTCTCAGGAAGCAGAGGAAACGCTGCAGGCGATCCAAGCCGATGCGATGGCTACTTCTTCCAAGCCGGCCGTGCCCCTCTTCTCAAGAAAGTTCCGTTTTCCCCTTTTATTGGCTTTCTTGCTGGCTATGTTCAACCAACTTTCGGGCATCAATTTCATCTTGTACTACGCTCCTTCTATCCTTGAAAATGCGGGTTTTGCGAGCAGTGAATCCTTACTTTCTAGTGTGTCTTTGGGCGGTATAAACCTGCTGTTCACGTTTGTAGGCCTTTATTTCATCGATCGCTTGGGACGAAAACAGTTGATGTACATAGGATCTCTGGGCTACATCTTCTCCTTATGCATGGTGGCTTATGCCTTTTACAGTGGGGCAGCGCCCATGTTTACGCTAACGTTTATTCTCATGTTTATTGCCTCCCATGCGATGGGCCAAGGGGCGGTCATTTGGGTATTCATTTCCGAAATTTTTCCAAACTCCGTCCGCGGTGCAGGGCAATCTTGGGGTACCGGCACGCATTGGGTCTTTGCCGCGATGATCACACTTCTGGGCCCCGTGGTTCAAGAGGCCTTTCCGGAAGGCTGGCCGATTTTTGTCTTCTTTGCGGTCTGCATGATTTTGCAGCTTGGCTTTACCCATTGGATCATGCCCGAAACCAAGGGCAAATCCCTGGAAGAACTTCAGGATGATCTCCAAAAATGATCCAGTTTCTGTGTTTTGGGGAGGTTTTTTTTGATGGCCTCCTAACGGGCCCCGAGCCAGGAGGCGTTCCCTTGAACGTCGTGTTGCCAGGGATGTGGGTGAGCGCATACCGAAGATCCGATCTCTAGGCCAACTTATTCTTCGATTTGGGCGTCTTCAATGACTTCGGCTTCCCCGAGGTCTTCGTCTTGCGCCCCGTGCATGCCTTGCATCTGATGGGCCATATGCCCAAGCTTTTTCTGCATAAAGCGCCCAAAGAGGTAGAAGCCCAAAATGACCAGGACATTGAATCCGGCATACACGTAGAATAGGGTCATGACCCAAGGAGACTGAGGGCTGAGAAAGAGTGCCACGGCCCCAGCCAATGCGATGCGGGCCGCCGTGGTAAGTAAACGGCGTGGGGTGATCAGCTTAATCTGACCTTGGAGTTTTTGAAATTCGGGTCCCATGGGGTGAAGGTACGGAGCCTACGTGCCATCGACCTAACCGGGATAATTCTGGTTTTTATTCCAAATGAGACCGTAAATAGGTCACGGGCACAACATGTACCCGGTTTGTACCCAATCGAAAATGGGGCGCAGGTACTTTACACTACCCAAAATCCCTTCAACATGAAACGCGTACTTTTTTCCGCAATCCTGACCTGTGTATCATTCTTGACTTTCGCTCAGTCCACACCCTATCCAACCCAGTTGGATTTGGAACATGCCACCTGGGTGGATGGTGATGTGTTGGTCCGATTCTCGGACGATGTCGAGGTGAAGTTCACCCCGGATCATCTATCTCATATCCCAAGCATCGATGCAGTTTTGGCGGATTACGTCATTACCGAAGTGGAACAACTTTTTTGGTTTCAGAAAGAGCTGCCGACTAAGGAAACGGGCTTCATGACCATTGGCGGTCAGTGGGTAGAGTATCCCAATCTGAAAAACATCTACCGTATCCACATTGAAGACAGTACGGGTGGTGGCGTTTTCACACTGATTTCTGCGCTGGAAAACCTCGGGGATGATTTTGTCAAATATGCCGAGCCTAATTACTACTCAGGGATTTTAGGAAATTACACCCCCAACGACACCCTGTATCCAAACCAGTGGAATGTAGCGGCTATTCAGGCAGATACGGTTCAAGCCCGAATGGCAGCCGATTCTACCGTGTCGGATACAAATATGGTGATTGCCATCATCGACACGGGCGTGGACAAGGACCACAGGGATCTTAAGAACAAGATGTGGGTCAATTTGGCAGAGATAAATGGCCTTCCCAACGTGGATGATGACGGCAATGGTTTTAAAGATGACAAGTACGGGTGGGACTTCATCAACAATAATGGGAATCCCATGGACGACAACATGCACGGTACGCACTGTGCAGGAATTGCTGCGGCCGAAACTAATAATAACACAGGTATAGCGGGAATAAGTCCAGGTGCTAAAATTATGGCTGTCAAAGTGATGCAATCCGGTGGTTATGGTGCTGCCGCAGATATTGCCCAAGGAATTTTGTATTCCGCTAATAATGGTGCCGATGTCATCTCCATGTCCATCGGTGGCACTGGAGTCTCTCAGGTAACCTATGATGCCTGTGCGGTGGCCTATGCTTATAGTTTCTTGGTTGCAGCAGCCGGTAATAATGGTAAATGTATTGGCCGTCCGAGCCCTCCGGACTATAAATGCCCAGATGGCAAAACCCCTCAACAGTTCTATCCAGCATCTTGGAGTTTTGTTTTGGGAGTAGAATCAAGTGCTCCATCTGGCGGAAAATCAGGTTTCTCAAACTATGACGAGGACGGCCCTATTCAGTCGGAATGGCCAAATTTGTTGAATTATGAGGTGCGTGCGCCAGGTTCTCAGATTTTAAGTACCATCCCCGCAGGAACTACAGGTGATGACAATCGCTATAAGGTGACACAAGGAACCTCTATGGCTTGCCCTGCAGTAGCGGGCGGCGTTTCTCTTTTGAAGTCGTTTAAGCCCACTTTCACGCATGAGAAAGTTTTCCTGTATCTGATCAAGACGCAGACTAACAATATTCAGCTTAACGATGCCATTGACTTCATACTACCTCCTGAACTTACATATGTCACGAATGAAGTAGTGGATACGTTAGGAGGGGATGAAGATGGCCGACCCGACGCGGGAGAAATAGTGGAGTTAGTGTTGTCTATTAAGAACACTGGAGGATACAACAGCTCTATCTGGGCCAAAATAGAATTGGACCCCTTAGAGAATCCAAACTTGGTCAATTTCATTAACCCCGTCAGACATTTTGGTTCTGCTTCTGAATATGCAGTGATTCAAAACAACTTACCAGACTCAAATCTGCTACCTTTTAAGTTCCAATTGGATTCCAATATTGCTAATGCTAGGGGAATAAAATTCAATATCACCATGTGGACGGCGGATTCCACGTTCATTGGATCCAAAGGATTTGAATTGACAGTGCAGAATGGTATTGAGTTTGGTGCATCCTACTATGCGGGAACCACAGTATTAACTCCCAATAAGTATTATCTGATAACTGGGAATACCCTTTTTGATACTTTAATCATTAAACCAGGGACTACTATTTATTGTGAATCAAGCGGGAGTATTGGAGCACATGTTATCACAGCTATTGGTAAGCCTGATTCATTAATAAGCATTTCAGGTGTACGTGGAGGATATTGGCTTGGTGTCATTGCATTGAGCAATTGGGTTTATAATTATGGTTATAATGCAAAACGCGATTCAAAGTCAATAATTCAATATGCTGTGATTTCTGATTATGCGTGGCAATATCCAGCTCCTCACATTTTCAGCAAGTTTTTCGAGGTGTCAAATGTCATAATTAAAAACTCAATTTTAGGGGAACATCTTCATGCAGATGATGATACGCCGATTGTGAGTGATTCAGTATATTTTACTGGTAATTGGATGTTAAATAATTCTGGTGTTTATTCAAGGGCTTCGAATTCAATTTATAAAGGCACAATTTCAGATGGATCTAAATGGCGAGCTTTCAACAATGTTGTACTAAACTGTCGATTAGTTGGAGGTAACAATTATGAATATAATGATGATTATTTAGTTGAAGGACATTTTAAAATAGATAATAATATATCCTCAGTAATTGATACTTCATCTGGAACAGATTTTATTACATATAAAACAATAAATTATATCGGAGGTCCGTATATAATGGAACGTAAATACGGGAATAATATCTACTCAAATTTTATGAGAAAATATACGGGCCTTAATGCGATTTTAAATAATACCACTTATTATTTACCTACTGCTTCACAACTCCTCAGTGGGGATGGTCGGAATGATGTCTACTTAAATTATACTCTAGCATCTGATGTTGTAGATTTTCGTCAGGGACCAGTGCCCCAATTTAAAGCACCTGGGGGATCAGTTACTCCAGTTTTCGAGGTGAAAAATTATTATTTAGGTGGGCAAAGCGAGTCTTATTTGAAGGATAACATAGTTGATTACTTTGACGTCTCTTCCTTGAGAGTTGTCGGTCTAACGAATTTAATGTCTTATCAAGCTTCCTCTGAACCACATGGTTACGTTCGAGACATCTTGGTAGACTCAAAATCCATTCATTATGCGGATAATCCTTATAATAACCTAGGAGGTGTAGGAATCATTGGAAACTCCACCCACAAATTCGAAGTAGTCTTTAATCGGCCTATGAATGTTAACAAGGCGCCCTTGTTGACGTTTGGTATCCGTGAGCCTTGGACTCAAAACATAGTAGCGGATTCTAGTTCTTGGAGTGCGGATAGTACCGTTTTTACGGCCTATACCACGATTACCCCGTTGACGCAGTCTGATGGCATCAATCGTGTATCTGTGCGCTTGGCAGAAGACAATGAGCATTTCCCATGTCCTACGGAAAATGTACGTTTTGAGATGCGTATTGCTTCCACGGGAAGTTTAAGTGCGGATTTTGAAGCTGTTGGTGATACTGGTGCGATTAACCTTACTTGGGGCATCCCTGAAGATGCAGTGGCAGACTTCCTTGGGACGAACATGTACCGGATTGATTCAGCCCATCTGAGCAATCCAAGCTTTGTTTACAATAAGATGAGTATTGACTCGGCTTTAGTGGATAGTACAGTATTGGCTGGAACTTGGTACGGGTATTACTTCAAGATTGTCCGCACCAACTTGACGGAAATGAATAGCTCGGATACGGTTTGGGCGCGTCCATGGCAGGGTAAGCCTGCAGTTACCACGTTGAGTCCGTCCAATGTGACGCATAATTCTGTCACGTTGCGAGGCAGGGGTAATCCTAACTACTTGGCTACACAAGTTCGCTTTAATTACGGATTGACGAGTAATTACACCACGAATACGACATTCCAGAACATCGGAAATGGGTCTTCGGGAGTGGTCAAGACGGTGAACCTTTCAGGCTTGACGCCGGGGACGACCTACCACTACCGGATAGAAGGCACCAATGCGGAGGGCACGAGTTATGGTCATGACTCAACCTTCACGACTAAGGCCTTCCCGACTCTGAATTTCCGCTACGATTCCACGCTGTGTTTGATGGATACCTTGAAGATTACCAACAACACGACCATTAGCACGGGATCCATGAACTATGCATGGGAGGTCCGCAGAAATGGCAGTTTGGTATACACTTCTGCTTTGGAGGAGCCGGCCTTCTATATGAACCAGGCGGGTTCATACACGGTGAAGTTGACTGTAAGTAGTGACCAAGCGGTAACTACGAGTAAAACGGGTATTCTGACGGTAGATCCCATTCCCACTCCTACGGTCACGGCTTCGGGAAGTGTAACACTCTGCCAGGGTGGTACGGTGACGCTCAGTGCACCTTCGGGGTACACGTATCTGTGGAGCAATGGTGCAACCACTCAGACAATCGTGGTGAGTGCGTCGGGCTCATATAGTGTTGAGGTTACCAATGCCAATGGTTGTTCGGGCACAAGCCCTGCGCAAAACGTGGTGGTTAATGCCCTCCCAACGGCTGCCATTACTTCGGCAAATTCGGCAACGAGTTTCTGTACCGGCAGCAGCTTGACCTTGAGCGCTCCAGCGGGTATGACCGGCTATCAATGGAAGCTCGATGGAACCACTATCAGTGGTGCAACGAGCGCTAGCTACTCTGCCGCTGCAGCAGGTTCGTATACGGTACTTATTACCAATGCGAGCGGTTGTACGTCTCTGAGTGCTGGTTTCACGGTAACGGAGAACGCCTTACCCACAGCAGCAGTGAGTGCCTTGTCTTCAACCACCTTCTGTCAAGGAGATAGCGTTGTGCTTAGCGCCCCTGCGGGATACACCTACCTGTGGAGCAATGGCGCTACGACGCAAAGCATTACGGCTTCCACGGCAGGTACATACAGTGTAGCGGTTACCAATGCCAGTGGATGCAGTGTAACAAGTTCACCTGTTACGGTAACGGTGAACTACATCCCCACGATGTCAGTCACCAATACGGGTGCTTTGAGCTTCTGTACCGGTGGGTCTACTACCTTGACTGCAGCAGGCGGTTTTGCCTCCTACCTGTGGAGTAATGGCGCCACGACGCAAAGCATCATTGTCAATGCGGCAGGAACGTATTCAGTTACTGGATATACCGCTGCGGGCTGTACGTCTCAGAGCAGTGCGACGTCGGTGGTGGCGAATGCCTTGCCGGTGGCCACTGTAAGTGCGAGTGGTACTACGACGTTCTGCTTGGGCGACAGTGTGGTGTTGAGTGCGCCTGCGGGCTACACGTACCTGTGGAGCACGGGCGCTACGACGCAGAGTATCTCTGCGAAGGATGCGGGAGTTTATAGTGTTACGGTCACGGACGGCAGTGGATGTAGTGCCACGAGTGCGTCAACGACGGTCAGTGTAAATGTTCCCACGCGTCCTGGGTTAACGGCGGGCAGTGCTACGACGTTCTGTCAAGGGGCGAGTGTGGTGTTGAGTATGCCTAGTGGGTATAGCAACCGCATGTGGAATACGGGAGCTACGAGCCAGAGCATTGTTGCGACGACCTCTGGCGACTACTATGTGATGGCACAGACCTCCAATGGATGTCAGGTGGTATCGGATACGATTACGGTAATGGTGAACGCCTTGCCTGTGGCTACGGCGACTACGAGTGATCCCACGACGTTCTGTGTGGGAGGCGCTGCGACGCTGCATGCCCCTGCGGGTATGACGACCTATCAGTGGTACAAGGACGGCATTGCGGTGGTAGGCGCTACGGACTCTACGTATGCGGCATCTGTGAGTGGATCGTATCGTGTACAGGTGACCAATGCCAGTGGCTGTGGACAGTTGTCTGCGGCACAGGTGATCACGGTGAATGCCTTGCCGGTGGCTAGTGTAAGTGCCAGTGGTACTACGACGTTCTGCCAGGGCGACAGCGTGGTGTTGAGTGCCCCTGCGGGTTACACGTACCTATGGAGCAATGGAGCTACGACGCAGAGCATCTCTGCCAAGACGAGTGGCGCCTACAGTGTGACGGTGACCAACGCCAATGGATGTAGTGCATCGAGTGCTGCCACCACGGTGAGCGTCAATAGCATTGTTACGCCTAGCATTACGGCCAACGGAGCGACGAGCTTCTGTCAGGGCGGCAGTGTGGTGTTGAGTGCTCCTAGCGGATACTCTAGTTACTTGTGGAGCACGGGTCAATCCAGCCAGAGCATTACGGTGAGCAGTGCGGGCAGTTACAGTGTAACGGTGACCAACGCTGCGGGCTGTACGTCACAGAGCAGTGCGACGTCGGTGGTGGTGAATGCCTTGCCGGTGGCGAGTGTAAGTGCGAGTGGTTCTACGACGTTCTGCTTGGGCGACAGTGTGGTGTTGAGTGCCCCTGCGGGCTACACGTACTTATGGAGCACGGGCGCTACGACGCAGAGTATAACCGTTACTTCTTCCGGTTCCTACCAGGTAACGGTGACAAACACCAATGGTTGTTCAACGACAAGCGCATCTACCTCCGTACAAGTCGCAACTATTAGCACACCAAGTATCACGGCCAATGGAGCGACGAGCTTCTGTCAGGGTGAAAGTGTGGTATTGACTGCGCCTTCCGGCTACAGCTATCTATGGAGCAACGGTTCAACGGGATCGAGTATTACGGTCACTTCGGCAGGTTCTTACACGGTAACGGTCACCAATGCTGCGGGATGTTCCGCTACTTCGGCTTCAGTTGCAGTAACGATTGATCCATTACCAAGTGTTACGGCCACGGCACAAGGTGCTACGACCTTCTGTCCAGGGGACTCCGTGATGCTGATGGCTAATCCGGGCTTGAGTAACTATACCTGGAGCAACGGCCAAACGGGTCCTTCTATTTGGGTATACCAAGCGGGGACCTACACCGTAGAGGCTGAAAATGCCAATGGTTGTGTAGGCCAGAGCAACGCCATTCAGGTAACGGTCAGTCCTGTTCCGGCCACTCCAACGGTGTACTATTCGAACAACGCCAACTTGCTGATTAGCTCGGCTCCAATGGGCAACCAGTGGTACTTGAACGGAGTAGCGATACCTGGTGCGGATTCCACCACGTGGTACCCGACTCAGAATGGCATCTATTCGGTCATTGTGACGAATGCGGCCGGATGTAGCTCAGAATCAGCCCAGTTCAACTATGTCAACATTGGCACGGATGAATGGCTGCGTGCGCAAATCAAGCTGTACCCCAACCCCAACGATGGCAAGTTCCAAATTGCCTACCCTGCGGAGATGGAATTTGAGACGGTGCGCGTCCTGGATGGTGTAGGCCGAATCCTATATGAGGGCAAAGCCGAAACTAACCGCGTTGAACTGGATCTAAGCAAAGAAGCAAGTGGTCTTTACCGAGTTGAATTGATGGGCGCCAAAGGCTTTATCTATCTGCCGGTGACGATTCAGCGATGAAGCAATTCATAGCAGTCCTATTCCTCTTGCCCGCGACGGCCATGGCACAAAGTGTCATGGCCGCATCGGGGCTTTACTTGACGAATTTCCAAGTCAATCTCCAGTACACAGTGGGCGAATTAGCCATTCAGACCTACGAGCAGTCAGGCTATGGAGTATTAACTCAGGGGTTTCATCAACCGGACATCTATGTGTACCCATCCAATGTGGGTATCATGGAAGCGTATCGTTCCATGGTCAAGGTCTATCCCAATCCTACGATTGATAGAATTTATTTGGACCTACCTGCTGAGCTTTCCCAAGGAGGAGGCTTCTTCTTCCTATTCGCTTCAAACGGTGAGTTGGTGTCCTCTGATGAGTTACCCAAGCCTTTGAGTTTAGACCTATCCACCATTGCAGCGGGGCAATATGATTTGGTGCTTCAGTTTGCATTAGGATCATTGAGGTTCCGGGTGTTAAAAGTCAAATAATGAAAAAGCTTCTTCTGCTTGTATTTCTGCTTATTGGGTCCATGTTGTTTGCTCAATCACCCGCAGGCTTTAATTACCAAGTCATTGTGCGAGACGCTAATGGATTGATTATTAGCAATCAATCAATCGGACTGAATATAAAGATTCGGCAAGGGAATTTTTTCGGAACAGTCGTTTTTGACGAAAACTCATCCCACTTCACCAATGATTATGGTTTGATAAATCACGTTATAGGGAGCGGGACTATCATGGCAGGAAATTTGGGAACCATTTCATGGGAAAATGGTCCTTTTTTCATTGAGACGGGCATTGATCTCAACGGCGGAACGAGTTATGTGAGCATGGGGACCACGGAACTTGTTAGCACCCCATTTGCGATGTACGCTTCAAAGGCCGGGAACGTTTTTTCCGGTGATTTTAACGATTTGGTGAACATCCCAAATTGGGACACTTCCAATGTGAATGAAATTCAGCAATTGCAATTGAATGGAGACACACTCAGTTTATCTGGCTCCAATTACATCGTATTTGCTGGATTTACGGGTGACTTTAATAGCCTCATCAATGTCCCACCATTGGATACTAGCGTGACCAATGAGTTGCAGGCCTTGAGCTTGGTGGGCGATACGTTGAAACTCAGCAACGGGGGCTATGTGTTGTTGCCTCAGGGCTTTGATGGCCAGTACAGTTCACTCAGTGGTGTTCCTACGAATGTGAGTACGTTCACCAACGACGCGGGCTACCTGACGACGGAGGTGGATGGCAGCGTGACCAATGAGTTGCAGGCCTTGAGCTTGGTGGGCGATACGTTGAAACTCAGCAACGGGGGCTATGTGTTGTTGGATGGCCTCGGCGTTAATGGGTTAGATGATTTATCAGATGCTTCCCACAACCAATCATTAAACTCAATCGGCATAGGTCTGAATACCTTAACGAGTCTCACTACGGGGTATAACAACTTTGCCATTGGCACAAATGCCCTTAAAAATGTGACGTCTGGGAGTATTAACACCGCAATTGGTGACGGAGCATTAATGTCCAATACGACGGGCTCCCACAACGTGGCTATCTCGCAGGAGGCGCTCTCTAGTAATACCACAGGCGGAGGCAATGTGGCCATCGGTAGATTTTCTCAAATCATGAATACAACGGGTGGGGACAACACCTCAATTGGTTCCGAGTCAATGAACCAAAACCGAACAGGAAATACCAATGTGGCAGTTGGCCGCTTTGCAATGTGGTGGAATAGGTCAGGTGGTAACAATGTTGCTGTTGGGGCGCACTCCATGATGAATGCAAAATCGGGGAGTGACAATATTGCTATTGGCGCATCCTCCATGGCTGGGAATGGATCTGGGAATAACAATATTGCCATAGGAACCAATGCAAACATGGGCGACAGTGCACTAACCAATGCTATTGCCATTGGCAGCCAAGCTTTAGCTCATGCTTCAAATACCATGGTGCTGGGGAATTCCAACTTGACGGAGGTATATACACACGGGGGTATGCGATCAAAGGCGCTTCGAGTGAACGATTCAAGTGCATCCGATAATGTAATTGTCCAGTTTAATTCAAATACCAGAGGGGTGCTATTGCCTAGGATGACTGCAGCAGAAAAATTGGCCATTGCCACCCCGCCAAATGGATTGATGATTTATCAAATAGATGGTCAAACTGGCTTGTATTATGCGCATAATTCTGCGTGGCAACGAGCGGGAGCAGACACCAATGTGAACGATGAAATACAATTCATGACCTATGCGAATGACACCCTGACATTAAGCAATGGTGGTGGAAAATTATACGTGGACTTACAAGGGGCAAATGACATTAATGGTTTATCAGATGGCTATGCAGATGCAACTAATGTCGTACTCGGAAATGCACTCACCGCCCTCACATCGGGAACAAAGAATACGGTACTAGGGAAAGTGGCTGGGGGCAGTATAACCACGGCGAATGAAAATGTTTTAATTGGTTACGAAGCGGGGACCTCCATAACAGCGAGTCCTCAAAATGTCGCCATTGGGGTGGGCGCCTTAAAAAGTTTAACGGGGAATAGTGGGGGTTTTAATGTGGCCATTGGGTCAAATGCGCTTATGAGCCATCCAAATGGAGGTGAAATTGTTGCCATAGGTGCGGATGCGTTGAAAAATTCAACAACAGGGCAACACAACACCGCTATTGGTTCATACACCCTTGTCAATAATAGCGCTCACAATAATACGGTTGTCGGCTGGACGTCGGGGTGGAGGAATACAACTGGAAGCAGTAACACCTCTATAGGTGCCTATGCGCTCAGAGAGAATTACACAGGTTCCAATAACGTAGCAGTAGGCCAAGGGGCATTGTCGAACAATACAGTTTCTGGAAATACGGCTGTCGGTGCGGGGAGTTTACAGCAAAACACAACGGGTTCTTCCAATACTGCCGTTGGGTATGAAAGTTTGAAGAATAATTCGATAGGTGAGAAAAATACAGGAATTGGCTACAGGGCACTTACGTCAAACACATTTGGCCAGCATAATACAGCACTCGGTAATGGTAGTTTGTCTGCAAATACAACTGGGGTTGGCAATACAGCTTTGGGTGGAGATGCTTTGAGAACGAATTTAACAGGGAACAGAAACATTGCAATTTCAGTAAATGCGTTGATTTTTAACACCATAGGATCTGATAATATTGGAATTGGTAACGAGGCATTAAGAGAAAACACCACGGGCAATGGAAACGTTGCGATAGGAAATCATGCCCTGGGGTCATCAACAACATCAAGCAGTAATACGGCAATTGGCTATGGGGTTATGAGTTCATCAACTACCGCCCATTCAAACGTTGCGGTAGGATATAAGGCTATGGAAAAATTGACAACAGGAATTCATAACCAAGCAATTGGGTGGGGAGCCATGTGGAACGCCACCACGGGTGAAGCCAATACATCTATTGGTGTTCGTTCTATGGAAAACCTGACTTCGGGTAATCACAATATTGCCATCGGTAAGTTTACCATGTTTAAAAATGTCACTGGTTCTGCGAATATCATGATCGGAAATCAGACAGGATATCACACGAAAGGAAGTTCAAATACGGTTGTGGGCCATGATGCCATGGCATTCTTGGGTTCAGGTTCTGGAAACACCTCATTAGGCGCTGGCACCAGCACCCTAGACACCGCCATGTCCAACAGCACAGCCATCGGCTACGGCGCTGTTGTTAGTGGCTCCAATACCATTCAGTTGGGCAATGCCAATGTGAGCAATGTAAATACGGCTGGGATTATCACCGCCAAAGGAGCTGTTGTTACCGACAACACCACCGCAGGAGACTCGTATGCTTTAGGAGCACACTCTACCACAAAGGGCTTTCTGCCCCCGCGAATGACCAAGGCCCAGCGTCAGGCCATTGCTAGCCCAGTTGAAGGCTTGATCGTTTATCAAACCACGGGAGACAAGGGCATATACTACTATGACGGAACCAATTGGTATTGGCTCGGTCAAGGGACCTTGGCGAACTAATCACTCCACCACCACGCGCTGAACGCCTAAGCTTCGGCCAGAACTTCGGTCGTAAAGCTCTAAGAGGTACATGCCTGAAGCCGTGGGCAGGTCGGTGCGCAGGCGAGAGCCCTCCACAGACCATTGGCAAGGGATGTGTTGGCCCAGCAAATTCGTTACACGGAGCATGACGGCTTTGGGCTCCAGGCCTCGGGGTAGCTGCAGGGTGAGTTGGCCGGTCGTTGGATTGGGGTAGAGCGCCCACTGGAGTTCGGCCGACTCGTCGATTCCGATGCCACGGATCGTCACCGTCTTGCATACTGTATCGCTTCCCAAGGTATTGGTGACGGCCAAGCAAACCGTGTAGGTGCCATTTTGGGTGTAGGTATAGCTTGGGTTTTGAAGGACCGAAGTGTCATTGTTGAAGCCAAAGTCCCAATGCCAAGTAGTGGGAGAATTTGTGCTGATATCCGTGAAGGAAATGAGGGGCATTTGGGTCGTGTCAATGGTAAAATTGGCTGCAGGGAAAGGTGCGTTAGAGACCAGTAAACCCATGCAGAAATCCTCCGTGTACATATCTCGGTAATGGGCCCACGTACTGCCCAAAATCTCATAGGATTGCTGTGAGGTAGGGGGAGTTAAATCGCGGCCTATGGTGATGCCGGAACCGCCCATGTACCAGACCAGGTAGTAGCCCCCAGAAGTTTTGTAGAAAGGTGCATTGTTGAACATGACCGTGGTGTAGGACCCCACAAAAATGTTGCTCGGCTGGATGTACATGGAGTCCAAGAGCGTGCCTTGGGTTCCGCCTGGTCCATTGTCGTCGTACAGCATGACCGAACAGCCCACGGGTGTCGCAGGTTGGGCCGTGACGAGGAACTGGCAGCCGTTGATTTGGGCCGGGTAGACCGGTGGCTCAATGTAGACCCCAATGCCGCCGCCACCGCCGTTCCAGCTCAATCCGGTGCCATCCGGAATGCCGTCACTATAATCCAGGGTGTACTGTGTTTGGTTGGTGCTGACCGCTACAATTTTGGTCGTTTTTCGGTTGTTGGCGGCAACCATATCCCCGCTGATTCCGGATACGCGCGAACTCAACTTGAAAATCGCGGGGAATTGGGCCATAAAAGTGTTGGAAAAAGTCAAGGTCGTGTCTTCTCCAGGTTGAAGTGCAGGAACCGTTACCGATCCGTTTACGATAGGCGTTAGGACGGAATAGATGGTGTCTGTAGCCGTAAATGCAGGAAGGGCCTGGTTGCCAAAGTTTTTAATGTTGGTTTGGAAATTCTGCATGCTATTGACGGGAAT
>Ga0208441_1000263_pt1 | contig 17106 bp, 11 predicted proteins | sample Colrivmet1548B02_FD_187648 | JGI IMG/M metagenome (GOLD analysis project Ga0208441, IMG submission 187648) | Estuarine microbial communities from the Columbia River estuary - metaG 1548B-02 (SPAdes) (version 2) | ecosystem: Environmental > Aquatic > Marine > Intertidal zone > Estuary | place... | reverse complement strand
GGTCCAGATGCCGAGGCTTTCCTGCGTTTCGCCCCAGGTGAGGCTGTTCGTGACGACGTTGAACTGTTCGAAGGAGGCACGCTCGTAAGTCAGGCCGAGTCCGAGGGTCAGGTCCGGACGGACGCGTCGGTCGACGGTCGCGGTGAGTTCGTCGCGGTCGAGCAGGTAGCGGTTGGCGAACGGGACGGTGACGCTCTGGATCGAGGAGCCCGCGCGCGACCAGAAGATCGCGACTTCGGTGTCCTCGTCTTGGAAACGCAGGCCAGGGGAGAGCAGCCAGCCGCCATCGCGCTGCCAGTCGGTGAGATTAGGCGGGCCGCCGAGCTGCTGACCGGGCAGGCCGGCCTTGCCGTGGTCGGCCGAGCCGACGACGTCGAAGACCAGGTTCGGCGAAAGGCGTTGCTCGTGCTTCAGGAAAGCGCTGACGGCTTCGCGGTCGGCGTTCGGGCGGAAGCCGTCGTCATGCGTCGCGGTCAGCGATAGCGCCGTGCCTTGCGTGGCGGCCTTGCCGGCTTCGGCATTGTTCGCGAGCAACGCGTAGTTCAGCGTGCCGCGACCGAAGGAGCCGCCTTCGGCGACGAGCGTGGAACCGGCGCGGGCCGTGAGCGGGGATTGCTGACGCAGGTCGATGACGCCGCCGAGCGCGTTGGCGCCGTAGAGGGTGGAGGAGGGGCCGCGCAGGACTTCGACCGAGGCCAGTCCGAAGATGCGATAGCGGCCGATCTCGTAAGAGTTGGAGAAGCCTTGCGGCAGACGGCGGCCATCGAGGAGCACGGCCGTCTGGGTGGAGTTGGTGCCGCGGAGGAAGAGCGAGCCGACCGAGCCTTCGCCGGACTGCTCGGTCGCGAAGACACCCGGGGCGCCGCCGAGCAGGCTCGTCAGGGTGGTCTGGCCGGCGTCGGTCGCGGCGGCCACGTCGAGGCGACTGACGGAGGGCGAGGCTTCGGCCAAGGGCTTCGCCTGTCGGGTTTCGATCACGACAGTCTCAGGCAGGCGGGTCGGGGCCTGGGCGAGGAGCAGGGCAGCGAAGGTCAACATTATGTATCTTCGTATCTGGATATGAAGATGTAAGTCAAGGCAACCTTGAGGGGCCGCCGGAGATGGGGCTGGAGAAATCGGCAGGTTATGGCATAGTACTTATTGATGGCCGCCGAACTCTCCCAGCAACCTGACCTCGGACCTGTCCGCCAGTTCTCCATCTTCGTCGAGAACAAGGTCGGACGCCTCAACGAGCTCGTCGAATCCTTGTCCGGAGCAGATGTGCACATCATGGCCCTCTGTCTGGTGGATACCACCGACTCGACCATCATCCGTATCGTGGTCGACTATCCCGAGCGCGCGGAGCAGATCCTCGACGAGCATCGTTTCGCCCATGACGACGTCCCCGTCGTGGCCATCGAGCTCCAGTCCGAGGCCCAGCTGAAGGACGTCACCGGCGTCCTGCTCAAGGCGGAGATCAATATCCATTACGTCTACCCCTTCTTGTTCCGTCCGAATGGTCGCTATGGACTCGTCGTACGCACCGAAGCCCAGGAACTCGCGGCATCCGTGCTGTCCAGCCACGGCATCACCGTGCTCAGCCGGAACGATATCGCGCGCTAAGCCCTCTGCGGCATGGTCGGGACCGCGTCACGACATAGTCTGCCGCGGGGCAGGGACAGCACCACGTGCTGTCCTTTCTGATTTCAGGCCGCCGCAGCGCGGCCGAGGGTAGGGGCGTAGCTCCGCTGCGCCCTCCTGTGGATCTGTGTTCGCGGTCGCCAGAACCTGCTTGGTAGTGCACGATGAATCGTACCCCCGACTTGGTTGGCCCTTCCAGCCGTATCCTTGTTTCCCCCTACGACTTCATTCTTGCGGCACACTCGGCTATTCTCATTCTTACTTTCAGGTGTGTAGGCGGCTAAGACCCGCCGAGATTCCTACCAGGGGGCGCTTAGGCGCCCCCTTTCCATTCTGGATGAAAGCTTAGCCCTCTTTCGCCGAACATTCTCTCGCATCTTTCTACGAGCCATCTGGAATTATTCCTACTGAAGAAGCCGGCAGGTTCGACCGTTTGCTTCGTCAGATAGGCCAGCATGTCGCAGGCTTGGAGAAAATCGCTGGCCCTTGAGTCTCGTCCAAAAGGCTGATCCAGAAGGATGGACTCCATGTCCAGAGACTTCTGCACCGAATCCAGCCACCCGCTACCTGGTGCCGTGCGGTGGTCGTCACAGATTACGATGATGCCGGGCGAAGAGCATCGAGCATGCTCGGAGGAGGTCGCGACTGACTTAGCCGCGCTGAGCATCTGGTGCCATGCGGTCGTCAGAATGTCGCCACGGAAGCGCCGTTTGTCGACGATGACGCGGACGGCGAACAGTGAGCCTTGCCGTCGGATCATCTCTACCTGATGGAGTGCCGCTTTAATGCGTGCGGTGCGGTCTAGTCCGAAGCGGGAAGGGCTGCGTCCCAATAGTTCGCTCGCATGGATCTCCGCTGCCTTCGGTAATCCGAATATCTGCTCCATCCGGCTTCTCATCTCCAGCAGGTCGGACCTTGCCTCATGCCAGTCGGCGTGATGAATCATCAGTCCGCACAGCACGAAGGTGTGGTTCTGTGGGTTGTGGCGGCCGGTGTCGCCGCTTTCGTCGACGTAGAGCAGATGCATGAGCCCGATTGACCGAACCCGCGTCAGCTTATCAAAGCAGGGAATCTGGCTTCTTTGGTGAGGTGTTTCCCCCCTCCCGCCGCTCACTTATACGCCGAGACGGGCTTGGGGACGATGCCGAGGCGTTTATAATCGAAGCCCGTGCCGAGGGGCTCGTAGGTGCCGACGAGTTCAACCGAACGATCACGTGTGATGGCGGCTTCCATGCCCATGCCCCAGTAGGCGGCGTTGATGACGAGTCGCCTCAGGCCGTCGCTCCGGAAATCATCCCCGCTGCCCATGGTGGATTGGAAGACGCGGGCATCTTGGCCGCCGCTGGTCCGCCAAGTCTTGAACCACGCCACAGGCAGGGCTTCGAGCTTCGGGTTGGGCGGATCATCGTGCTTCCGTCCCATGAGCGGCTGGCCCCAGACGAGCGCCGTGCAGCCACTCGGCAGGCTGCCGCCTTCTTTGTAGGTGCGGTACACATCGGAGTTGCCCCAGATATCTTCTACCCCGCGGAGAATGGGGTGATCTTTCTGACTCTCGACGATGAGGCCACGGGTAGAGTCAGCGTGGTAGCGTCCATGATGCCCGCGGAAACTGCCACCGAGGATGTCTTCCCCCCATTTAACCTGCTTGCCGTCGATCTTATAAGGCAACTGCGCGTGGAACCCGTGATTGGCCGTGCGCAAGGCAATGAAGGGTTTGCCGGAATCCACATACTTCACGATGAGCTCTCGCTCCGACATGGGCAGCGTGAGTAAGCGGCAGAAGAAGATGACCTGATCCGCCGAGGCGAGATGCTCAAGGCCAGCGATATGGTGCGTCTTGAACTCCTTCTCTTTGCCTTTCTCGGGATAGACCGGCATGGTCGGGTCGACGAGACCTTGGTCGCTCAAGGCGAAGAGTACCGTGCAATCGAAGCCATGACGGGTGCTGAGGATCTTCGCTAACATGGGCATGGATTGCTCGCTCCGGTATTCTTGGTCAGCCGCGATGAGGACGATGTGCTTACCTTTACCCGGGCCTTCACCGCCGTCATAAGTCAGCCATTGTGGGTTCTCGGGTACCGGATGGGCTAGGCCATGCAGGCTGCAGAACAGGGCGGCGAGTCGGAGTAATTTCATGAGAGGTGCTGTCGCCGCTTACTTCGTGGGGATTTCATTGACGGTGTAATACGCCTTGGTGTGGAGCAGGGGCGTGCCAGTCTGGGCGCGGATCTTCGCGAAACCGAATTCATGGATATGGCCCTCTTCGATTCGCTCCAGGGTGAGCCGGACCGACAGCCCGTCCGCCGCGGGCACGGCTTTGAGTACTTTGGGCTTGGTCTGATCGACTTCCGGGCTGCCATAACCCGCCTGGAAAATATGCGTGTAGGTCGAGATGTCGTAGCTTTCCGGGTTGGCCGCGGTCTCGGGGTCGACGGGTAGGGTGAACGTAAGCAGGAAGCCGTCGGGCTTGATGTTGATCTCTTTTACCTCAAAGGGGGTGACGCCGCTCCAGTCGATGCGCTGGAGCGCAAAGGGTTCGGTGCCGCGCACCGGCCATTGCGCATTGGTCGTGAAGCCACCGGCGACGAGTTGGCCTTGCGGCGAGAACTCCACGTTCATGGTACCAGTGGCGAGTCCTTCGCGGAAGGGGTAGCAGGCGCCTTGCCAGACTCCGTTGACCTGTTCGGTGGTGGCGCGCAGGAGGATGCTCAAGGTGTAGTCGCCGAGGAAGAACTGACCGGCAAAGGGCCCGAACTTGCCGCCGGTCTGATCAAGCCGGAAGCCCGATATCGAACGCCCCATCTTGATATACGGGAAGCGCACCGCCGGAGGCACGAGCTCTTTCACGCGTTTACGTTCAAGGTGCAGCCGCGAGTTGCTGTTGGGCTTCACGGGCTCTTTGAGGTCCTTGGTGAACGCATACCAATTGTAACTCGCCGGGTGACCGAGGAAGCCTCCCGGTTTTAGATGCTTGAGCGAGCAAGAGCCGTTCCACGGTCCTTGGCTCTCGATGACGAACATCTCGCCCTGGGTATTGGCCGCGATACCGCCGGGGCTGCGGAGGCCGCTGCACACAGGGATCATCTGACCCTGAGGCGTAATTTTCACGGCCCAACCGCGGAAAAGGTTATGCGATTCGTACGATCCGCTGAGGCCCAACGCCACCCAGATATTGCCCTGCGGATCATGCTTGGAAGCGAAGGCAAACTCATGGCCCTCGGCGTAACCCCAATTATTGGAGAGGGTTTCGTAGCGATCTGCGACGCCGTCGCCCTTGGTGTCCCGGATGCGCAGGACTTCGCTGAAGGAAGTTGCGGTCATCGCGCCATCTTTCCACGCGAGTGAGAAGATCTCATCCTGACCGGTCGCAAAAAGGTGGAACTCCGGCTTCGGCGGCGTGGAGAAAGCGCCTTGGATGAAGTAGATGTCGCCGCGGCGCGTCCCCACTGCGAGTCGTCCATCGGGCAATATTTCCAGGCCGCCTGGCCGCATCGGAATCGTCGAGGGGATCGGGATGTTGACGATGGGGTAATACTTCGCCTCCGCGGCGGCGGTGCCCCACGTGGCACCTAAGTCCTCGGCCGCGAGGCCGGGTGCGCAGGCGAGCATCGCCCAGACGAGGCCGGAGCGGAGCGTTACCATTGGTAGTCGAGGGTGAGAGTGGAGGTGCCCGCTGGTAGCCTGAGCGGAATGAGGAGTTCATCTTCACGCACGATACCTTGGTATGCACCCGTGAGGCGGACTTTTAATTTCGCAGCGACAAACGTTTGGGCGTCCGTCGCGGTGACCTTGGCGCCACTGATGGCGCGGAAGTAGAAGGGGGCCGTCCCGCTGGGAGCCGTGAAGGTGAGGGTGCGTTTGAAATACGCCTTGCCGTCGCTCCCGCGCACATCCTTGAAGAAGTCCGCCACTTTCACTTGGCCGTATTCGTAGTGAAAGGTCGGACGCTGGAGCGCATCCAGGTCATAGCCTCGGAATTGGTAGCCGAGGTTTTGCGGGAAGCCGAAGGTGGTCTTGCCCTTGGCGGGCCAATTGTCCTCGAGGGATTTGAGCCGATGAAACGGCACGCCCGCCGGGAAGGGGACCATCGTATCCTGGGCTCGCGGCTGGAAGGAACCTAAGTCGACATTGGCGAACTCACCCTTCCAGAGTTGTCGCAGGGTCATCTCCTCTGAATCGAAGCCGAGGCTGATCCGACCAGGGTAGCCTACGGCGATGCCGCGGTAGCCGATATTGCTGCGTCCGCGGCAAAGCTCGGCCACGTCCGTCACGCGCAGTTCCTTGGACTGACGGGAAAGCCCGAGGGGATTCTTGGCCTGCGTGCCGGCTTCGAGGTAGCGCCAGAGGGCTTCAATCTGTTGGGAGGTATCTCCTCCGAGCACATCGGGGCGCAGGGTTTGGCCGCCCGGCCAATAACTCGGCATGATGATGCCGGGGTGGAAGCGCTGCGGTGAGCGCATGTAGAGGTGGAACCAGTTCTTCTGAATGCGCTGGGTCATCCCGACCAAGTCCAGGGCCCCGGCCCCGGCGGATTTCTGACCGTTGAAATCATGGCACGCGATGCAACTAAAGCCTTTGGCTCCCATCATCTCATAGCCGGCATTTTTCGATTCCTGTAAGTTGGGCACTTCGGGCAGGACGGCTTTCTCGAGGTGGTCGACCTGACTAAAGAGTCCGACCAGCGGGCGCATATGGGCTTCGCCAAACTGCGGCATGGCCGTCGCAAGGTAAGGACGTGGCCGTGCTCCTTGGAGGAGCGCCCCTTCGAGTCCCGTGGTGGTGAGCTTCGCACCCACGTCGGAAAGCGTCGGCGGTAATCGGCCTTGATCACCCAAGGCGGGTGCGGTGCCGGTGAAGAGTGCGTTGCGAGCTGGAGCGATGCCGCCGAGCCCACGGCGGTCGTGGCAGGCGAGGCAATTGAAACGGGTGAGTTCCAGTTGGAGGGACTGTTCGGGTGTGGCGGTGAAGCCGCTGGGGCGAGTCAACGCGTCGTGAATCATCGCGCGTTGATCGGCCGAGAGGTCGAAGTGGGCCCAGGCCCCGGGCTGTCCGCTGAGGCACCCTTGCTCGAGATTCAATTTGGCCAAGGGCATCGCGGGCGCCGCTGTCACGCCGACGTCATCATGGCAACGCGCACAACCCATGCTGGCGAATTTCTGGCGGCCAGCGTCGGCGAGGGCGCGGTCGACGACGGGTCTTTGGAAAGCGGCGATAGGTTGATCCGAGACCGACAACATCGCCGACGGAATCGTCTGCCGCGGGAATTGCGGGCCTTGCATCTCGAAGTTCAGCGAGGGTTCACGGCCCGTATGGTAATAATCTAGCCGGAGTTTACGCCAGCCCGCCGCAAGCGACGCCATGCCCTGGACTTGGACGACCCCGCGTCGATCGCGGGGTACTTGGCTGAGGACATCTTTACCGTCAATCTGCAGGGCGCCGCCGTTCGCTTTGAGGAAGAACGTATACTGGCCGGTTGCGGGGAGGTTGATCCAGCCTTCGAAGCGGATCGCCATGTGATGATGTATCCGCTCGAGGTGGGTCAGCGCGAAATCGTCAATTGTGCCAGCCCGCTCGGGTTCGATGGATTCATGTTTAAGTCCTTCCCAGACCTGACCGCGGTACATGGTGTAGGCCAAGTGCCCCGGAAGGCGTGTATCCCGAAGTAGATAATGGGCGATGCTCTCGATTTCGCGTGGCGGCAATCGTAAGTCCGGCATGCGACCAGAGGGGCGACTCAGGTGCGGTTGCCGCAGGAAATCCGTCAGGCTCTTGAAACTATATTTTTGCTCCAGCTTACCGAGGGGCGTCGAAGTTTCGGCCATCGTCTCGTGCCCTTGGGCGTCGCGCGGCGAATGGCAGGCCGCACAACCACGGCTATGGAAAAGTTTCTCTCCTTGGGCGGCCGCGACTGCATCCGGCTGTTGGGGTGCGAACGTGGGCGGCTTGAGGGACAGTAGGAAGTGCGTCAGCTGCGTGGCGGCGGTGGCCCGCTCGGACTCCGGTAGTTTCCCGAGCATATCGGGCATCGTCGATCCCGGCTTGATGGCGTGCGGAGTGCGGAGGTAAGCCGCGAGGAAGTCGGGATGAATCCGTGCTCCGATGCCGCTGAGTCTCGGCGCTTTCTTCGAAGTGGCCGCGAGTGCCGGCGACGATTCGTGGCAGGCTACGCAGTTGAGTTCTTCGAGCAGGAGCTGCCCCTTAAGGGCCCCGTCGAGTTGAGCACCCGTGATACCAGGTACCAAGACTTCATTGGCGCGCGCGACGGTCCCGAGCAGTAGGATCGTTCCGATCAAGTAAGCTATCCGCCCGAGGGTGCGGGCAGGGTGGGAGGTAGCCGGGGCAGGCATCCGGACATCTAGGAGTCACGGGGCGGGGAAGTGGAGTGTAAAGGTGGGCGTAAAGCGTGGCCCCGCTTTGCCGCGGGAGGCTTAACGTTTCTGTGGATGGCCTGGGCTTGACCATAGCGCGTAGCCCCCCATTACTGACCTTCCTTCGAATTAACGAAGGACCTGGAGAGGTGGCTGAGTGGCCGAAAGCGCCCGTTTGCTAAATGGGTATACCCCAAAAGGGTATCGTGGGTTCGAATCCCATCCTCTCCGCCACTTTAACGCATGTAGTCCGACGACGGGCTTTGCGTGCGTTTAGCCTTAGTAATGGGCATGTTGCGCCGTCAAGGGCTCGGACTGATTCGCCAGAGGCTACCAAAAACTCTACCAAAAGCGGGTCAGGCTTTCTGGGTATGACCAGAAACTATGACCATTGCTCACGGCGTATCCCCGTGGCGCGACCCGAATGGCCTAGGCTCGCTTGACTTCGTCCCGGTGCCTCGGAATCTGATGTCAGTGGCCGTTGCCCGTTCCAGATTCTTCGCCTGCCTCGCTTTCCTCCTGTGGGCGACGGTCGGCGTGCTGGCGGTCGAACATTGCGCCTGTGATGATGTCTCGTCGGCTTGCGAGCACGCGGGTGAGGTCTGCGCCCAGCCCGATGACTGTTCGGATTGCTTGGTTCCTTCCTCTCCGACCGACCTCGTTGATGAGCCGTCGGCCTTGCTTCCTTCGGCCAAAGTTTCTTCGGACGCGCCCTTGCTGGCTACGCGCTTTGCTTACCTCGAAAGGCATGCCCTCGCGCCGTTTCGCCCCATTTTCAGTTCGACCCCGTTAGCATGTCATCCGCCTGCCTTCAGGGCTGGGACGATGTGCCTGCGGATCTGAGGGTCTGAAGTTCGGCGGCTTTCGCCGCCCGGCGTCCTTGCGTCCGCGACGGATGCGAGGTGTTCCGTATTATTCCCGTCGTCCAAGGGGGCACCCTGGGCTCATGCCCGCATGCATCCAGACCTATGAATCTTTCCTGTATCCTCTTTCTGACCGTAACCTTTCCCTTCGTCGGCCTTTCCGCTGACCCACTGCTTTCGGCATCCGCATCGACCACCTCGTCCGCCCAGCCGGCTTTGGCTAAGATTGCGCTGGGAGATGTCTTGGCCCGGACCAGCGAACGTAATCCCGAGCTGCTCGCGCTAGGCCTAGGCCGGCAGGTCGCGGACGGCCGCGTCGACCAGGCAGGCCTGCGGCCTAACCCGACTTTGTCGCTGGCTCTGGAGGATTTCGGAGGCACCGGTCAGAAGCGCGGTGCGGATGCGATGGAGGTCACGGTCCAGGCCAGCCAGCTTATCGAGCGCGGCGACAAGCCCGCCCGCCGCGTCGTCTTCGCCGAGCGTGAACGGGAGGTGACCCAAGCTTCCTTCCTCCTGCGTCGGTCAGAGGTGCTCGCCTCGTCCGCCAATGCTTTCGCCAAGGTCGTCGCCGAGAAGGCCCGGCTCTCCTTGGCGGGTGAGCAGCTCGCGCTCGCCACGGAGATGCTCGCCTCGGCGAATCGCCGCTTCCAGGTCTCTGCGGCGTCGGCTTCTGAAGTCGCCCGCGCCCGGGCCGCCCAAGCTTCCGCCCAGGCCGAATTCAGACGTGCGCAGGCCTCCGCTGCTTCGGCCCTGTCCGCGCTCGCCGTCTCATGGGGCGGTACGGCCGCCGAAATCGGTGAGATCAAGGCCGAGCTGCGACTGCCGGAGGCTCCGCCTTCGCTTGATCAGTTTCAGTCCGTCCTCGCCGTGTCGGGCAATCCTCGCCTCGGCTTGTTTTCCACGATCATCTCGGGTCAGAGGGCCGCGCTTGAACTCGAGACCGCTCGGGGCGTGGCTGATGTCACGCTCGGGGCCGGCGTCCGTCGTCTCAACGAAGGCCCTGCCACCGCCTTCATCGTCGGCTTCTCGATGCCGTTGACCTTCCGCGATGACAACTCCGGTAACATCCGCGCCGCCCATGCGCAGGTCCGTTCCGCTGAGCAGTCGCTGCGGGCGGCCGAAACAGAGCAGCGCGCCGCGCTGGCCGCCGCGCATGCTGAAATGGTCGCCGCCCATGCGTTGGCGACGGCCCTGCGCCGCGAGGCGCTGCCGGCGGCCGAAGAGGCCAGTGTTTCGGTCCGGTCCGCTTTTGAAAGGGGGGTGCTGCCCCTCATCGACGTGCTAGACGCCCGTAGGGCCCTGATCGCCATCCGGCGCGAAATCTCAGACGCCGAATTCGCTTATGCCACCGCCCTCGTCCGGGCTGAGGCCCTCACGGGGGCTTCGTTTACCGAGACCAAGGCGCTCTTCGACCGTCCCTGACCGTCCCCTCCATCACCTCTTAATCTTAAAACATGAATCTCAGGAACAACATCATCCCTTCGCTCATTCTCTTGGCAGGGCTGGCTACGTCGGTCTGGCTCTATCAGGGGGCGCCTCCCCCTGATGGCCACGGCCATGGTGCCGAGGCTTCCGAGCCGGAAGCAGCTAAAGGGCCTAACCGAGGCCGGCTCCTGAGCTCCGGCGATTTCACGCTCGAGCTGGCGATCTTCGAAGCCGGCGTGCCGCCGGAATTCCGGGCATGGTTCACGAAAGCGGGTAAGCCGGCATCTCCTACCGATGTGAAATTGTCCGTGACGCTCATCCGTCCGGGCCAGGTCGAAGACCGTTTCAACTTCTCGCCGGAGGGAGGTCTGGCGCGCGGAGACCATGAGGTGGCCGAGCCGCATTCGTTCGACTATGCGATCGTCGCCGAGCATGCCGGCGTCGCGCATCGGTGGGCGTTCGAGGCTCCGGAGATGCAGACCGTCATCGCCGCCGCGGCCGCTGAGAAGGCGGGCGTGAAAGTGGACCAGGCGGCGTCGGCCGAGTTGGCCGAGGCTATCGAGGTCTACGGACGCGTCGTGCTTGATCCGGACCGGGTCCGTCGGGCTTCGGCCCGGTTCGCCGGCGTGGTCCTTGACGCGCGTAAATCCCTTGGGGACAAGGTAGTCGCCGGCGAGGTCATCGCCCGCGTCGAGAATAGTCAGACTCTGGTCTCCGTTGACGTTAAAGCCCCCGGTGACGGCGTGGTGATCACGCGTTCCGCCGCGGCCGGTGAGTCCGTCGCGGAAGGGGCCGTGCTCTACACCATCGCCGATCTCGAGCAGGTCTGGGTCGAACTGGAGATTCCCCGCAAGGAGATCTCCCGCGTGCAGGCCGGCCAAGCGGTCATGCTAAGAGCGGACGATGGGGCCGAGGACATCAAGGGTGTCGTAGCTTCGGTCTCGCCCCTCGTCTCGGCCGACACGCAGTCGGCTTTGGCCCGCGTGGTCTTGCCTAATCCCCGGGGGCGATGGCGTCCGGGTGGTTTCATCAAGGGCGTGATCACGCTCGGCTCTTCCCCCGCTCAAGTCACGGTCAAGACCTCTGCGCTGCAGACGATCTTTGGCTTTACCGTCGTCTTCTCCCGCCATGGCGACGTCTACCAGGCGCGTCCCCTCGAACTTGGTCGCCGTGACGGCGATCGTGCCGAGGTGCTCAAAGGGCTTTCCAAGGGCGAGACCTATGTCTCCGAGGGTAGTTTCCTGATCAAAGCCGACATCGGCAAAGCCGGCGCCTCCCATGACCACTGAATCTTATTCTTGGCTGGAGCGAGTTCTGCAGGGTTCGATCCGTCACCGTTGGCTCGTCCTGCTGGCCACGCTAGTGATGGCCTCGGTCGGAGTCTATCATGCGCGGAGCCTCCCGATCGATGCCGTTCCGGACATCACCAACGTCCAAGTACAGGTCAACACCGAGGCGCCTGGTTATACGCCTCTTGAGGCCGAACAGCGGATCACCTTCCCGGTGGAAACCGCGATGGCTGGTCTGCCCGGACTGAGCGATACGCGTTCGATCTCCCGTTACGGATTATCGCAGGTCACGGTGGTCTTCGAGGACGGTACGGACATCTGTTTCGCTCGCCAGCTCGTCAATGAGCGCCTCCAGCAGGCTCGAACGCAGCTCCCCTCCGGGATTCAGCCCGCGATGGGCCCGATCGCGACAGGCCTAGGAGAGATCTTCATGTACACGGTCGAGGCCAAGCCAGGTTCCAAGCGGACCGATGGCCGGGAGTGGACGGCGATGGACCTGCGTGAACTCCAGGACTGGGTGGTCCGACCCCAGTTACGCAACCTGCGGGGCGTGACCGAGGTGAACACCATCGGCGGCTTCGACAAGCAATTCCACGTCACTCCTTGGCCCGACAAACTTCGGGCCTACGGCATCACGTTGCAGGACATCATGGTCGCGCTCGCAAGGAACAACGAGAATATCGGCGCGGGTTTCATCGAACGGAACGGCGAGCAGTATCTTATCCGCATACCCGGGCAGCTCCAGGGCGTCGCGGACATCGGCCGGGTGGTCGTCGCGGAGCGCGGCGGCGTGCCGCTACGACTGACGGATATCGCCGAGATCGGTCTCGGCCGGGAGCTGCGTAACGGCGCCGCCACGCAGAACGGCGAAGAGGTCGTCCTCGGCACCGTCTTCATGCTCGTCGGCGAGAACTCCCGGGAGGTTTGTACCCGTGTCGCGGAGCGCCTGGCGCAGATCAACGGTAGCCTGCCGGCGGGCGTGGTCGCCCGGGCCGTCTACGACCGGACGAGCCTGGTCGACAGCACCATCCGCACCGTGAAGGCCAATCTGCTCGAAGGCGCGCTGCTGGTCGTCTTCACGCTCTTCGTCCTCCTGGGCAACCTGCGCGCCGCTCTCATCACCGCCGCGGTCATCCCGCTTTCGATGCTCTTCACCGTCACGGGCATGGCCGCCAACAAGGTGTCCGGTAATCTGATGAGCCTCGGGGCCCTTGACTTCGGACTGATCGTCGACGGCGCCGTCATCATCATCGAGAATTGCCTCCGGCGCTATGCGCAGGAGCAGGGCAGGCTGGGGCGTCTGCTCACCCGGGAGGAACGGATGAGCCTGGCCTTCGAGGCGACCCGCGAGGTACGCGGGGCGACGATGTTCGGAGAACTCATCATCGCCATCGTCTACGTCCCGATCTTCGCGCTGACCGGCGTCGAAGGGAAGATGTTCCACCCGATGGCCTTCACCGTCGTGGCTGCGTTGCTGGGTGCGATGATCCTCTCCGTGACGTTCGTCCCGGCCGCCGTCGCCGTCTTCATCACCGGCAAGGTGGCCGAGCAAGAGAACGTCGCCGTCCGCTACGCCAAGGCCGCATACCTTCCTATCCTGCGCGGATTGATGAGGATGAGTGCCGCCGTCGTCGCCGCCAGCGTTGCGGTGCTCGTCGTCGCCCTCGCCGCCGCGACGCGACTCGGTAGCGAGTTCATGCCCAGCCTGGACGAGGGGGACGTCACCCTGCACGCCCTGCGCATCCCCGGTACCAGCCTCACCCAGGCCTTGGAGATGCAATCCGTCCTTGAGGCTCGCCTGAAAGCGTTCCCTGAGGTCGAAAGGGTCTTCGGCAAGATCGGCACGGCCGAGATCGCCACCGACCCGATGCCGCCGAGCGTGGCCGACACCTATGTGATGATGAAGCCTCGAGAGCAGTGGCCCGATCCGCGCAAGCCCAAGGCGCAGCTCGTCTTGGAACTTGAAGCGGCGGCCAAGTCGATTCCCGGAAATAATTATGAGTTCACCCAGCCGATCCAGATGCGCTTCAACGAGCTTATCTCGGGCGTCCGTACGGACGTGGCCGTCAAGGTCTATGGCGACGACCTGGAGGTGATGCTGGCCTCGGCCAAGCGAATCGAGTCGATCCTCGGGGAGATCCCCGGGGCGGCCGACGTCAAGGTGGAGCAGATCACGGGCCTGCCTCTGCTCACCGTCCAACTCGACCGTGAAGCGCTCGCCCGCTATGGGCTGGCGGCCGAGGACGCCCAAAGTGTCGTCTCCACGGCGCTGGGCGGAGCCCCGGCCGGTGACGTCTTCGAAGGAGACCGTCGCTTCGGTATCGTCGTGCGGATGCCCGAATCGGTCCGTACGGATGTCGAAGGCTTCGGTGGTCTCCCTGTCCCGCTGCCGTCTCGCTCGCCGGACGACCTCCGTCAGTTCATCCCTCTTCGGGAGGTCGCGACCGTCGCGCTCACGCAGGGGCCGAACCAGATCAGCCGTGAGAACGGCAAGCGCCGCGTCGTCGTGACGGCCAACGTCCGCGGCCGCGACCTCGGTTCATTCGTGGCCGAGGCGCAGCGCCGTGTGAAGGCGGCCGACGTCGCTCCGCCGGGCTACTGGGTGGAATACGGTGGTACGTTCGAGCAGCTGATCTCGGCGAGCAATCGGCTCAAACTCGTTGTCCCCGTGACCCTGCTCCTCGTCTTCGGTCTGCTCTACGCCAGTTTCCGTAGCCTCAAGGACGCACTCCTAGTCTTCAGCGGGGTGCCGCTCGCCCTTACGGGCGGCGTCGCGGCTCTCTGGTGGCGGGATATCCCGTTCTCGATCAGCGCCGGGGTGGGCTTCATCGCGCTCTCGGGCGTGGCCGTCCTTAACGGGCTCGTCATCATCAGCTTCATCCGCGCGCTGCGCGCCGAAGGCCGTCCGCTAGACGTCGCCATCGAAGAGGGCTGCATGACGCGACTCCGTCCTGTGCTCATGACCGCGCTGGTGGCGGGCCTTGGCTTCATTCCCATGGCCATGGCGACCGGTGCCGGCTCGGAGGTGCAACGTCCGTTAGCGACCGTCGTCATCGGCGGCATCATCAGCTCGACGTTGCTCACGCTCGTCACCTTGCCCGTACTTTACCGCATGGTCCACGGCAAGCGCGAGGACTCCGAGGCCCCGTCCGTCGCCCAAGGCTGAGTAAGTCTCGTCGATTCAAGCCCCATCTTCAGCCCCGCCGCGTGAGGGTGGGTTTTTTTGTCGATGTTCGTCTGGATTATGTGAACGCGTCCGATTTGCGTCACATTCTTCTTGTGCGCTAAAATCAGTCGGATAAATTTAGCAGAGTTGGCAGTTAATTTGTCCACAAACTGTCCGCAAAAAGGCTCGGTCGTTGAAGTACAACGACATACAGACGTAAAGTCTGACTTCGAATCCCATCCTCTCCGCCACTTTAACACATAGAGTCCTAACAAGGGCTTTGTGTGCGTTTATCTTCCTTTTTTGGTAAATTTCTCCGTCGGATCTGGTCCGAATCCCTCTGGCGTTACCAAAAACTCTACCAAAACCGGATCAGGCTTTCCGGGTATGACCAGAAACTATGACCATCGTTAACCTCTGGGAATACCGACAGTCCGCAGGCGTGTCCGCCATTGGTTGGGATGATGTCCCCCGTTTGCCGTCATCTTGGTTCGGGCCCATGTCTGGTCGTCGCTGGCATGTCCTCGCCGTCGTGCATCTGGGACTTCATTGACGCCAGGTCGAAGCAATCCTGCTGGGGCTTGCTTACGGCTGCCTTCCGCGAAGACTCTGAGCCATATCACGATGAAACAGAAATTACTCTTCCTCCTCCTGAGCCTTGCCGCTTGTGCTCAGGCGGCCGAATACACCGGCCGTCTGGAGGTGGAGGCCGGAGTCATTGCTACCCGGGACATGAAGATCAGCGGCTATGGGCAAGGTGATGCCACCCGCGGCTGGGGGCAGACGGCCGCGACGTTAAGGCTGGAATACTGGCTCGTGAAGGAAGGCGACTGGAACTACGGCGTCGTGCTCCAGCCGCTCTCGGTGAGCTATGCGGATACGCTCAAGGCGGACTTCTCCGCCAAGGGAAAGACCTTCAACGCCGGGGACGCCGCCACGATGGATTATCAGTTCCACACGATCCGTTTCAGCGCGAACAAGCCTTTTTTCGGTGAAAGCAAGGACGGCACCCTGAGGTTGGGTGGTTCATTGTTGGCCAGGTATGCCGAAGTGACTTTCACCGGTAGCGGACAGAGTTTCACGGATAACGGTTTACTGGTCATCCCGGTGTTCAACATCGAGGCAACCAGGAAGCTGGGACAAGGTTACGAATTCGTGACCCGCTCCGATTTCTTTCCCGGCTACCGTGGCAACATCTTCATGGACGGGTTATTCGATATCTACCTGGGCCTCCGCCGGGAGACCGGCGAGACCTCGCGGATCGACGCCGGGATCAGGTTATTCTTCGGCGGATACGATCCGCGGAGACCCGGGGACTTCGCCAACCGGATTTTCTTCAATTCCCTCGTGCTGAGGTATGTCTACTGAGCGGCTGCGCAAAGGGGGCAGGCCGCTCCTCCTTTGGTCCGCGACTTAATCCGACCAGAATCGGCGATTTTATTCTCACGCCTGCCAAGGAGCGGCCTGACCCCGTGGTCGCCGGACTTCGGTACGCCGACGATACGCGCCAGTGACTCGTCTTCGCCGAAGGCTCAGCAGCAGGACCGTCCTGGTCGGCGCCCGGGTGGGGCCGCCAGGTCGACGATCCGGGCGAGGGCAGGGGGCAGCGGCGTGCGGCGGTAATGGCTCCAGCGGCCTTCCTTGCGCGCCTCGACGAGGCCGCATTTGCGGAGCATCGCAAGATGACGCGAGACGGTGGGTTGATCACGCTTCACGAAGGCTTGGAGGTCGCAGACGCAGACTTCTTCGCCACCGATCCGGCTCAGGAGTTTGAGGCGCGTCGGATCGGAGAGGCCGAGACAGATGGTTTCGACCTTCGGAGAGGGGGTTGCCTGCTTGACTCCGGGCATGCGGCAACCAACATATATGTTAAAGCGTATGCAACTTCTAAAACCCGCTCCGATGTCCCTCGGAGATTTTCGTCAGGCGTTGGCCGCGAGCCCCCAGCTCGGCCTACGTTTCCGCCTGCCGACGGGCGGGCTGACGCCGATCCATCTGCATCTCACCGAAGTCGCCCGCGTCGAGAAGCGCTACATCGACTGCGGAGGGACCATCCGGACGGACGTCTCGGCGCGCCTGCAGCTCTGGGCGGCCGATGACACCGATCACCGCGTGGGCTGCGCCAAGGCCTTACAGGTCCTCGACCGAGGCGCCGGCCTCGTCGGCGCGACCGACGTGCCGCTCGAGGTCGAACACGACTTCCCCTTCCTGACCGTCTTCCCGGTGGTCGGCTCCGTCGTCGAAGGCGCCGACCGTATCTTCCTCCTCGCGGCCAAGCAGGCGGATTGCCTGGCCCCTGATGTCTGCATCCCGAACGCCTGTAAGCCTGGTTCCGGTTGCTGCTGATTTTCCACTACCCATGAGCAAACCCCTCA
>Ga0208441_1000258_pt1 | contig 17190 bp, 8 predicted proteins | sample Colrivmet1548B02_FD_187648 | JGI IMG/M metagenome (GOLD analysis project Ga0208441, IMG submission 187648) | Estuarine microbial communities from the Columbia River estuary - metaG 1548B-02 (SPAdes) (version 2) | ecosystem: Environmental > Aquatic > Marine > Intertidal zone > Estuary | place... | reverse complement strand
TACTAAAGATTACGTTGATGCACAAGACTCAGCAGAGGCTTCTCTAAGAGTTTCTGGCGACGCTTCTCTAGGTAACGCCCTAACTTCTGAGGCATCTTATAGAGTTTCTGCTGACGCTTCTCTAGCTGCTGATCTAGCTACTGAAACTGCTGCAAGAATTTCTAAGGATAATTCTATTGACACTAAACTTTCTGAAGAAATCTCTAAAGAGCATTCACATCACATCGCTGGTGACCTTTCTCTAGAAACAAGATTCTCTGGTGAAGTTTCTACTGAAGCTTCTCTAAGAATTTCTGGTGATGCATCTGTAACTACTGCTCTAACAAATGCTCTAACTTCTGAAGCATCTTACAGAGTTTCTGGTGACGCGTCTCTAAATACTGCGCTTTCAGTTGAAAAATCTGAAAGAGTTGCTGCTGACGCTTCTCTAAACACTAAGATCGATTTCGTTATCTCTAACATCGATCCTGAGTACCTTGATTCTCTAACTGAAATCGTTGCTGCTTACCAAGCTGCTGACCTAGATATCAATGCAGCTATCGATGCAGTTCTAGCACAGCACGTTGAAGAGTACACTGAAGTTTCTGACGCACTAGTTGCTGAAATCGCTGCAAGAATTTCTGCTGACGGTTCTCTTGACACTAAACTTTCTGAAGAAATCTCTAAAGAGCATTCACACCACATTGCTGGTGATCTTGCACTTTCACTTGAACTATCTTCTGAAGCTTCTCTAAGAATTTCTGGTGACGCTTCTGTTAAGGTGTGGGCTTCTGTTGAAGTTTCTAAGCAAGTATCAGTTCTAAATTCAGCTGACGCTTCTCTAGCTTCTGATCTAGCTGACGAAGTTACAAGAGCTACTGACGCTGAAACAGCACTAGGTAACGATCTAACTTCTGAAGCATCTTACAGAGTTTCTGCTGACGCTTCTCTAGCTACTAGACTTTCTACAGAAGAAGTTAACAGATCTACTGGTATCTCTGCTGAAACTTCTCTAAGAATTTCTGGCGATACTTCTCTAAATGCTAAGCTATCAACTGAAACTGTTAACAGATCTACTGAAATTTCTTCTGAAGCTTCTCTAAGAATTTCTGGTGACGCTTCTCTAGCTTCTGATCTAGCTGACGAAGTTACAAGAGCTCTAGCTGCTGAAGAATTACTTCAACAAAATCTTGATGCTGCTATCGAAACAGAGCACCAACACCACATTGACGGTGACGCTTCTCTAGCAACATACATTGATCAAGAAATCTCTAAAGAGCATTCACACCACATCGCTGGTGACCTTTCTCTAGAAACAAGATTCTCTGGTGAAGTTTCTACTGAAGCTTCTCTAAGAATTTCTGGTGATGCATCTGTTAAGTCTTGGGCTTCTGTTGAAATCTCTACAGAAGTTTCTAACAGAATCTCTGGCGACGCTTCTCTAGCTACTGCACTTTCAACTGAAGCTTCAAGAGCTATTGAAGCTGAAGGTTCTCTAAACACTAAGATCGAGTTCGTTATCTCTAACATCGATCCAGCTGCTCTAGATTCTCTAACTGAAATCGTTGCTGCTTACCAATCTGCTGACTTTGACCTTGATGCAGCTATCGATGCAGTTCTAGCACAGCACGTTGAAGAGTACACTCAAGTTTCTGATGCACTAGTTGTTGAAATTGCTGCAAGAATTGCTGCTGACGGTTCTCTTGACACTAAAATTTCTGAAGAAATCTCTAAAGAGCATTCACATCACATTGCTGGTGACGCTTCTCTAGCGACATATATTTCTGAAGAAATCTCTAAAGAGCATTCACACCACCTTGCTGGTGATCTTTCTCTTGATCTTAAACTATCTTCTGAAGTTTCTTCAAGAATTTCTGGTGACGCTTCTGTAGCTAACGCTCTAACAAATGCTCTAACTTCTGAAGCATCTTACAGAGTTTCTGCTGACGCTTCTCTAGCTAACGCTCTAACTTCTGAAGCATCTTACAGAGTTTCTGCTGACGCTTCTCTAGCTACTAATCTAGCTACTGAAATCGCTGCAAGAGTTGCTGGTGATACTTACGCTACTACTGTAATTACAGTTGCTTCAGGTGCTCCAACAAATGAAGTTACTTCTCCAGTTGCATACAAGTGGGAAAACAATGAAGACCTAATGGTATTCGTTAATGGTGTTACTTATGACATCGTAACGACAGACGGTAACGTATTCACACTTAACCTTGCGTTTGATCTAGAAGAAAACGATGTAGTTAAGATTGTAGGTATTGTTGCCTAATTTTCTACTTAAAATAACTCATTAGAGTATATTTTATGGGGGATCCTTTTTGGGTCCCCCTTTTTTATTAGATAAATATAATATAAACAATTAATAAATTAAACCATATAAAAAGTTATGAAGAAAAAGTCATACAGGGTTGGTATTACCATTGCTTTAAAGAAGGGTGATTCAATATATTCAAATGGCATTAGACAGAATGGTCTTATGTTAGCAAAATTATTAAAATTAGCTGGTCACAAAGTTACCTTAATTAATTTTATTGGACTTGACAAAGCTGAAACAAATTACCCATGGACTCAAAGCGAATATAAAACAGTTAATATTCATGATAATGCAAAATATCCAGCAGAGTCACTAGATGTTTTAATTCATTTACAAACTATGGCTTCTGAAGAAGAAACAGTTCTTTGGAAGAAGATGAACCCAAATTTAAAAATTGTAAGCTATAAATGTGGTAATAGTTATGTAAATGACATGGAAGATATCTTGTTCAAGGCAAGAGATACTTATAATAATTTGAATAGGTATGATACAAAGATTGATGCTATATGGTATGTTCCACAACAAAAAGAAAATAATCATGATTATTTTTCAATACTTCATAGGATTGATGCTCATCCAATCCCTTTTGTATGGGATCCTATGTTTCTTGAAATGGATTTAGCACTTGCTGACGGTGCTTATTATGAACCAAAGGAAGGCGCAAAAAGAATTTCTATTTTTGAACCAAATATTAATATTGTAAAGTATACAGTACCATCTGTATTAGCAATCGAGCATGCATATAGACAGAGACCAGATCTTATTGGTTTTATGTATGCTTCTAATACAAATCATTTATTAGATATTAATTTATTTAAAAGTATGATGAATCAAATGGATATTGTAAAAGACAAGAAAGCAATGTTTACGTCTAGATATAAAATTGTACATTACTTAAAGACCAATACAGATATTGTTATGTCGCATCAATGGGCAAATCCACTTAACTATTTGTATCTAGATGCAGTATACCTGGGATATCCATTAGTCCATAATGCAGAAATGTTTGCAGATGTGGGTTATTATTACGAGCATTTTAATCTTAAAGATGCAGCAGCCCAATTAATCAATGCCGCAGAAAATCACGATGCAAATTTTGAAGCATATAAAAAAGATGTAGCTGAAAAAATTTACAGATATATGCCTGAAAATAAAAGACTTCAACAGGAATACACGATGTTACTAGACTCACTATTTGATGATAAAATTAAGAATTCTATTTCGTGGGACTGGGACTGGAAAACAAATTTGTATAAATAAATCATGGATTATTTAAAAATTTTAAATATATTTAATAATACAAAACCAGATTCTTCAAAATCTTTAGGTGATAAACAAGATATACATGAAAAAACATCTTTAACTATACAAGAAAAAGAATCAATTGAGGCAAAAATAAAAAACGAACAATACATACAAGAAGTTGCTAGAAAAGCCGCCGAAGAGGCCGCAGATATTCAAAGATTAAAAACAGAAGAAGAAGCCCGCAGAAGAGAAAGAATCAATATCGAAGAATTAGAAAGATCTATTGAGGAAGCTAAATTAATTGAAATAGAGCGTAAAGATAGTATTGAAAAAGCTAAAAAATTAGCTTTTATAGAATCTAAAAATATTATTAATACAAAAAAAATCAATGCTAAGATTTCATTTATTATGCAGGTTAATTTGGATAATTATTTAGGCCAGGTCCAAGATCCAATTACAAGGTTTATTGATGCTGTTGAAAGTTTTTTAATTCAAACCGATAAAGAATCAGAATTAGTTATAATTGCCGATGGTTGCTTCAATGCCATGAAAATATATTTAGAAAGATTTCAAGAATATGATAGAATTAAATTTGCATTTATAGATAAAAACTTCAATGAAATGCATAATTATAAAATTAATAACAAAAATTTCTATAGATCAAATCCTAGAGCTATCGGACTATTAATAGCATCTGGTGAATGGATTACATATTTAAACGCAAACGATATGATAATTCCCACGGCAGTTGAAATATTAAAAATGGAAATTAAGAAATGGCCTGAAAATATTAATTTTATTTTTGCTCAATCAAAATATGTAAATCCATCTATTGAAATTCCTATTGAAAAGAAAACAATAACAGAAAAAAATATTACTTTTAATTTCTTACCCGGTATATGGCGAGGTATAACATATAAATCAGAATTTTCTAATCTTTTTGATTGTAAAGCAGATTCATATATTCATAAGAAAAGTTATAATGTTATTTGGAAAGATTTAATTGATCAAAATCCAGCATATGATGTTTCATTAAATGTATTAAAGCCAGACAATATAAATAATGTTGGGGTATGTAAGCAACCATATTATATTAATGTATCATGAATAAAAAAGCGATTGTAGTATATGTAGATAACATAGAAGTTAATATTATTGAATTTTCATGGTTATACAAAACATTTATGATGTATGAATTATATAACGAATATGATATAGTTTGCTATTGTAATCCAAATGCTATTACTAAAATTCCACAGCATGAAAATATTATAATAAAATCACTTGAACCGCTTAATATTTCAGGATCTTTTTGGGAAGCTTACGGCTTTGTTAATTCATTTGCAATGTTTAATGAACCGGAGGAGGAAACATGGATTAGGGAAAGATACGAATATATTTTAAAAACAGATTGTGATGTATTTTTAACTAAAAATATTCTTGGATATGAACCGGATAAATTGATGGTGGGTATGGGCGGCTATATGAGTCAATCACCAGATACGGTATTACCAAATCTTATTAGAATTAAAGATAAGTTAGGATTAAATTATCATCATTTAAATCATATTGGTGCTTCAATATTCGGTCCAACTGAACATGTAACAACAACAGTCAATAACCATTATCAGTTAACAAACTATATTCTTATGACTGAATTTAGTAATGAATTTAAAGGCCAATGGCCTAATTGGTTTAGGGGTGTTGCATCGATGTATGCTATTCACTTAGCAATTAATCACATGTTTAGTGAAGAACACTTAAGTCTTTATACATTAGATACTCTTTGTTGGGCAAATAAAATTAAAAAAGATACAATCCATATCCACGCATGGCATGGTGATATTTATTTTTCAAAACATAAATTCTTTTTAGGTGAATATAATAGATTAATATCTGATATAGTACCTACAATAGCTGGCGAGTACTGCCATTGGATTGCTTCAAATGATCTTCAAGATCTTATTGAAGTAGTTAATAAATTAAAATAATAGTTCATAACCGTACCGTTCACAATAATCGTTGATACCTTTTATTGTATCTTTATTAATATTTGGATATTCTTCCATCATTTTTTCAAAGCTATGATGTGTTCGTTGATTTACACGTTCTTCAATATTATTATATTTTTGCAGTTCTAAACCTCTTGATTTAAGAGCGTCATATAGCATTTTAGAATCATATTCTATTCGATAAATAATATCTGGTCTAATTTGATTAATAATTTTATTATCCCATGCAAGTAATAGTTTAATTGCATTTTCAAGAGGATTATCAATAAGTGCAATATTACAGTTTGAAGCACGATACGTAAAAGATTCGTTAATTATATTTTCAGTATAAACGATTGAAGGTAATGATTCTCTGGGATTTCTAACACAGTATATTTTATGTTTATAATTAGCATTAATGTTATCTTTTATAAAAAGCCACGGTCCTTTTTTTACAGCTAGTTGCCATGCAACAATACCGTCCTTACCAAAAAACTCATGACCTACTTCAACACCCCAAGACTGAAGTAATTTTGCCGTATATCCAGTACCTGTTCTAGGATGACCAACACCCAATATTAGTTTATTTTGAGGCAATGCTTTTAGCAGGGCTTCCTCCATATGGCTAATATATGAATTTAATATATGATCTTTAGAATCATCAGATGTATGGTACCAAGTCCATGCAACTGAACCCTGGATTGATTCAATTTCTTCTTCAATCTTTTTAGCATCATTTTGAATTTTATCAACATGCTCCATATAAGCATCGTCCAATTCAACACCTAATTTAATAGCAACAACAATTATCCCAGCCCAACTATTGGTATCACTGGCTTTAATAGCCATATCATAAAGATTAAGCAGATTTGCCTTTTCAGTCAATGATAAATCAGGATCCATTCGGTCTGGATGACAAAGCACGACGATCTTTCTAAACAACTTTTTAAAAAGAGGATCTTTATCTACTTCCGACGTTTGTTCTTTTTCGTCTGCGGCTTCTTTAGCCATTTCCTCAACCCTTTTACTTTCAAAAAGATCTGGTCTTTTTTTGGCGGCTAGCGCGCTACTAAATTCTGAACCAATATGCGATGCCATCTCACGAAGATATTCTAAATCTTCTAGAGAAGATTCATACCTTTTGAGCATTCTTTTAAATTCAAGTTTCTTAAGATTGTCGGCACCCATAATTATTCTTTATATATCTAATTTTAGGCACCCGGCCCTTTATTTATAAAATGTACCCAATATGTACCCACACTCAAAACGTTTCGTTTGATACACATACAATAAGATTAAGGCACTCTTTATAAAAAAGACTATTTTTACTGGTATATGGTAAACAATGCCCTTATTTTTTTGTATATATAAGACAGTGAGAAAAGTCTCACACAAAAACTAAATTAAATATATTAATCAGTTATGTCTCAGATTAAAATCAAGCAGATTGAAGGTTTGCAGGATATCCTAGACGCTATTATTGTATCGATCACTTCCGGTTCCGTGAAGTCGACGTTTACTCAAGTAGCTCATGGATTTTCCGCGGGTCAAATCGTTGCGTATGATGGCGGATCTTGGGTAATAGCGGATGCCTCTACCGAGGATACACTAGGTAGAATCGTTATCGAGTCGATTGTAGACGAAAACAATTTCGTCGGCGTTCAACTTGGTAAAGTTACTGTAAGCACTTGGGACCTTACCCCAGGTGCTTTTTACGTAGTGGACGATTCGGGTACGGGTAATCCAGCGCTATTTACTACAAATGATGCTTATACATACAGCAATCCTGTCATGCAGGCAATCGACAACACAACTGCACAAGTCCTTCCATGGAGACCTTCGGTCGGAAGTGGATCGGGATTGGAGCAGGGTGTACAGGTACACGAAAGAGATTTGGTTCCAGCCCCAACGTCTGGCAATTATTCTCCAACAGGTATCTTAATCCAATTCACACCATTCTCTGATTCAGCGGTGGACGTCCTAGTAAATGGTCTAGGTCTTTCAGAAGCTGACGGTGATAGGGATGCAGCGCCAGTTTACTTCTCGGGTGACGGTGGTGCAACGGCTAGACTAATTGCAGATATCCAAGCGGGCGACGAGCTTTATTGGAATGGCGCAATTGCTGGCTTTGAACTAACAGAAGATGATCTAGTTGATATCATCTATGAAAAAGCACAAGCAGTATAAACAAAATAAAGATAATAAGCAATGGCAATACCTTTAATTAAATCAACCGGTACTTCAGGTACAGCTGGTTCATCGGGTTCATCAGGTTTTGATGGTACTTCAGGAACAACTGGAACTTCAGGTTCATCAGGTTCATCAGGTACAGCCGGAACTTCTGGTACAGCCGGAACTTCGGGATCTTCGGGTTCTTCAGGTTCATCAGGTACGGCAGGTACTTCTGGTACTGCGGGCACTTCTGGCTCATCAGGTTCTTCTGGCTCTTCTGGCTCTTCTGGTACAGCGGGTACTTCAGGTACAGCTGGTACTTCAGGTTCGTCTGGCTCATCGGGTACTGACGGTACGGACGGTTCATCAGGTTCTTCTGGAACTGACGGAACTGACGGTACTGACGGTTCGTCCGGTACAGACGGCACAGACGGTTCATCCGGCTCTTCAGGCACATCAGGTTCATCAGGTTCTTCGGGCACTGATGGTACTGATGGTTCTTCAGGTTCATCAGGTACTTCAGGTACTTCAGGTACAGACGGTACATCTGGTTCATCAGGTTCTTCTGGTTCATCAGGTACTTCAGGTACTTCAGGTACAGACGGTACATCTGGTTCATCAGGTTCTTCGGGCACTGATGGTACAAACGGTTCATCAGGTACTTCAGGTACTTCAGGTACAGACGGTACATCTGGTTCATCAGGTTCTTCTGGTTCATCAGGTACTTCTGGTACTTCAGGTACGGATGGTACTTCAGGTTCATCAGGTTCATCAGGTTCTTCGGGCACTGATGGCACAAACGGTTCATCGGGTACTTCAGGTACTTCAGGTACAGATGGCACTTCAGGTTCATCAGGTTCTTCGGGCACTGATGGTACAGATGGTTCATCAGGTACTGCAGGTACAGATGGTACTTCAGGTTCATCAGGTTCTTCGGGCACTGATGGTACAGATGGTTCATCAGGTTCATCGGGTACTTCAGGTACTTCAGGTACAGATGGCACTTCTGGCTCATCTGGTTCTTCAGGTACAGATGGTACAAATGGTTCATCAGGTACTGCAGGTACAGATGGTACTTCAGGTTCATCAGGTTCTTCGGGCACTGATGGTACAGATGGTTCATCAGGTTCATCGGGTACTTCAGGTACTTCTGGCTCATCTGGCTCATCTGGTTCTTCAGGTACAGATGGTACAAATGGTTCATCAGGTACAGCTGGTACTTCAGGTTCATCAGGTTCTTCGGGCACTGATGGTACAGATGGTTCATCAGGTTCATCAGGTTCTTCGGGTACTTCGGGTACTTCAGGTACATCTGGTTCATCGGGCACTGATGGTTCATCAGGTTCTTCAGGTACAGATGGTACTTCAGGTACAGATGGCACTTCAGGTTACTCAGGTACTTCAGGTGTAGATGGTACACATGGTTCTTCTGGTACTGATGGTACAGATGGTTCATCAGGTTCATCTGGTTCATCAGGTACTTCAGGTACTTCAGGATCATCGGGCACAGACGGTACATCAGGTACAAATGGTTCTTCAGGTACAGATGGTACTTCAGGTACAGATGGTTCATCTGGTTCATCTGGTTCATCAGGTACTAATGGTTCATCAGGTACTAATGGTTCATCAGGTTCATCTGGTTCATCAGGTACTGCAGGTACTTCAGGTACTTCTGGTTCATCTGGTTCATCAGGTACTAATGGTTCATCTGGTTCATCAGGTACAGCAGGTACTTCTGGTTCATCTGGTTCATCAGGTACTAATGGTTCATCAGGTACTGCAGGTACTTCAGGTACTTCTGGTTCATCTGGTTCATCAGGTACTAATGGTTCATCTGGTTCATCAGGTACTAATGGTTCATCTGGTTCATCAGGTACAGCAGGTACTTCAGGTACTAATGGTTCATCTGGTTCATCAGGTACTAATGGTTCATCTGGTTCATCTGGTTCATCAGGTACTTCAGGTACAGCAGGTACTTCAGGTACTTCAGGTTCAAGTGGTTCATCTGGCTCATCTGGTTCTTCAGGTACTTCAGGTACAGCAGGTACTTCAGGTACTTCGGGTTCAAATGGATCATCTGGTTCTTCAGGTACAGCAGGTACTTCAGGTACTTCAGGTTCAAATGGTTCTTCGGGTGTTAATGGCGCAGGTTTTGTTGGCGCAACACTAGAAGGTGATGAACTTATTCTAGAAAACGATCTACTAGGTCCAATTAATGTTGGTACAGTAGTTTATAATGGTACTGCGGGTACAGATGGTACTTCAGGTTCATCTGGCTCTTCAGGTACTTCAGGTTCAAACGGCTCATCTGGTTCTTCAGGTACAGCAGGTACTTCAGGTACAGCAGGTACTTCAGGTACTTCGGGTTCAAATGGTTCATCTGGTTCTTCAGGTTCAAATGGATCATCTGGTTCTTCAGGTACAGCAGGTACTTCAGGTACTTCAGGTCTTTCTGGTTCTTCAGGTTCATCTGGTTCATCAGGTTCATCTGGTTCATCAGGTTCATCTGGTACAGCAGGTACTTCAGGTTCATCAGGTACTTCTGGTTCTTCAGGTTCATCAGGTTCTTCGGGCTTTGATGGTGCTAAATCAGGTACACAAGATCCAAATGGTGTCGTAACAGGTTCATTCATCGGTCAAATCTATTTCCAAGCTGATGGTCAGGTATGGGAATGGAATGGTTCTGGCTGGAATTCAATCGGCGATTTAAACGGAACTTCAGGTTCATCTGGTTCATCAGGTTCATCAGGTTCATCAGGTTCATCTGGTACTTCAGGTGTAAATGGTGCTAAAGGTGCAACAGGTGCTCAAGGTGCTTCAGGTACTTCAGGAAACTCAGGTACTTCAGGTTCATCAGGTTCATCAGGTACAGCGGGTACTTCAGGTTCATCAGGTTCATCAGGTTCATCTGGTACTTCAGGTGTAAATGGTGCTCAAGGTGCTGTAGGTGCTCAAGGTGCTCAAGGTGCTTCTGGTTCATCAGGTACATCAGGTACGTCAGGTTCATCAGGTTCATCTGGTTCTTCAGGTGTTAATGGTGCTCAAGGTGCTACAGGTGCTCAAGGTGCTAATGGTTCATCAGGTACATCAGGTACATCAGGTTCTTCAGGTGTAAACGGTGCTCAAGGTGCTCAAGGTGCTAATGGTTCATCAGGTACATCAGGTACTTCAGGTTCATCTGGTTCTTCAGGTGTTAATGGTGCTCAAGGTGCTACAGGTGCTCAAGGTGCTAATGGTTCATCAGGTACATCAGGTACATCGGGTGTAAATGGTGCTAAAGGTGCTACAGGTGCTCAAGGTGCTCAAGGTGCTTCTGGTTCATCAGGTACATCAGGTACTTCAGGTTCATCAGGTTCATCTGGTTCTTCAGGTGTTAATGGTGCGCAAGGTGCTTCAGGTACTTCAGGTTCATCAGGTTCATCAGGTACTTCAGGTACTTCAGGTACTTCAGGTTCATCTGGCTCATCTGGTTCTTCAGGTGTTAATGGTGCTCAAGGTGCTCAAGGTGCTGCTGGTACATCAGGTACATCAGGTACTTCAGGCGTTAATGGTGCTCAAGGTGCTCAAGGTGCTAAAGGTAATACTGGTAATACAGGTGCTCAAGGTGCTCAAGGTGCTGATGGTTCATCAGGTACATCAGGTTCATCAGGTACTTCTGGTGTGAATGGTGCTCAAGGTGCTACAGGTGCTCAAGGTGCTCAAGGTGCTGCTGGTACATCAGGCACATCAGGTACTTCAGGTGTAAATGGTGCTCAAGGTGCTCAAGGTGCTCAAGGTAACACTGGTAACCAAGGTGCTCAAGGTGCTGCAGGTACATCTGGTACATCAGGTACATCTGGTTCTTCAGGTGTTAATGGTGCTAAAGGTGCTACAGGTGCTCAAGGTGCTCAAGGTGCTCAAGGTGCTTCTGGTTCATCAGGTACATCAGGTACTTCAGGCGTAAATGGTGCTACAGGTGCTCAAGGTGCTCAAGGTGCTCAAGGTGCTTCTGGTTCATCAGGTACATCAGGTACTTCGGGTGTAAATGGTGCTCAAGGTGCTCAAGGTGCTCAAGGTGCTCAAGGTGCTAAAGGCGCTACAGGTGCTCAAGGTGCTCAAGGTGCTGCTGGTACATCAGGTACATCAGGTACTTCAGGCGTAAATGGTGCTCAAGGTGCTACAGGTGCTCAAGGTGCTCAAGGCGCTACAGGTGCTCAAGGTGCTCAAGGTGCTGCAGGTGCTCAAGGTGCTCAAGGTGCTGCAGGTACTTCAGGTGTTAATGGTGCTAAAGGTGCTACAGGTGCTCAAGGTGCTACAGGTGCTCAAGGTGCTCAAGGTGCTACAGGTCCACAAGGTCTTGGTATCACTAATGCGGAAATCCAAGGACAAAATCTTGTTCTAGATACTGATTACGCAGGTGTTGTTAACCTAGGTACAGTAGTAGGTGACGCCGGTGCTACAGGTGCTCAAGGTGCTGCAGGTACTACAGGTGCTCAAGGTGCTACAGGTGCTCAAGGTTCTAACGCAGGTATTACTTCATACACTGGTAACGTTAACGACCGCATCCTAACATCTTCAGGTACTGAAGGTATCCAAGGTGAACAATATCTAACTTTCAACTCTTCAAGAGTCCTTAACTGGAACGGTGGAGCTATTAAGTTCGATACTACATCTTATTCACAATTAACTTCGCTTCTTATCACAGCAGGAACTATGGTTCCTGACGCAAGCATGGGCGATCCAATGCCAATGATGTGGGATAATTCATCTCCAAACGGTGTTGGTTATCAGGCATCTTCTCTAAGATTTAAGTCTGACGTTGAAACTCTAGCATTTGATCATGACGCGTTCATGAACCTAGACGCTAGAGAGTTCACATGGACTGAATCTGGAAAGAGAGACGTTGGTTTCATCGCTGAAGAAGTGGTAGAGTTCGATACTAAATTGGGTGTCCGTGACGGCCAAGGTGGTTACATCTCTATGCACTACGATAAGATGACGGTATACTTATTCGGAGTAGTTAAGGAACTTTACAATAAAGTAAAGGAACTTGAAAACAGAATTGATTCTCTGTAATATTACTTAAGGGGCCAGTTTCGGCTGGCCCCTTTATAAAACAAAAAGCTAATATAAAATGGCAATTTCAAACGAAAATAGAATTTCGCTGAAAGCTCTTAGTGATTTTAAAGCAAACTTTAAGTTTGCTGATCTTTCAGATTTGTCGGAGATCAAGAACAAGTTCGCTCCAACAACTCAACAATCAACAAGACTTCAACAATCAAATGACGAGTCATATGTCAAGCTATTTAAGTTAGGTCCAATTATTCAAGATTTGATCGAAGCTCAAAAAGCTACAGAAGACGAACTACTTCACCTTCGCCAATTCGTTGCAGAACAACTAGGTGAATCGGGCAATACAACAGAGCTTCCACCTCTTGTATACGCTATTAACGACCTAGGTGAAAAAGTAGTAGTTTTTGATGCTAACGGTAGTTTACCATCTACGGTAAGAACTATTCAACCAAGTGGTGGTGAATTAATAATTTCTGGTGACATTAATGTTACTGGTACAATTAAAAGTAATTTAGTTTTTCCTGATAATTCTGGTGGTATTGTATTCGACGGTGATGCTTCAAATACTTTTATTAAAGCAGATTCTCAACCAACTGAATCTCTACAAATTTCAGCACATAAAGATGTATATGTACAATCTAAAGTTGGAGGTGTTTATCTACAACCTTTAGGTACTGGTACCGGTGTTTATGTCGGTGAGACAAAAATCATGGATACATCTGGTAATTGGGTTGGTCCTTCTTCGGGTCTAGTAGGTGCTGCAGGTGCTAATGGTGCTCAAGGTGCTCAAGGTGCTCAAGGTGCTAAGGGTAATACTGGTAATACGGGTGCTCAAGGTGCTTCTGGTTCTTCAGGTACATCAGGTACTTCAGGTTCATCTGGTTCTTCAGGTGTAAATGGTGCTAAAGGTGCTACAGGTGCTACAGGTGCTCAAGGTGCTCAAGGTGCAGGTGGTGCTACAGGTGCTCAAGGTGCTGCAGGTACATCAGGTACTTCAGGTTCATCTGGTTCTTCAGGTGTAAATGGTGCTAAAGGTGCTACAGGTGCTACAGGTGCTCAAGGTGCTCAAGGTGCTGCAGGTTCATCAGGTACTTCAGGTACTTCAGGTTCATCTGGTTCATCAGGTGTAAACGGTGGTACTGGTGCTAAAGGTGCTACTGGTGCTCAAGGTGCTCAAGGTGCTCAAGGTGCTCAAGGTTACCAGGGTCCAACAGGTAATACTGGTGCTTCAGGTACTTCAGGTTCATCAGGTACTTCTGGTACTTCAGGTTCATCAGGTACTTCTGGTACTTCAGGTTCATCTGGTTCATCTGGTTCTTCAGGTGTAAACGGTGCTCAAGGCGCTGCAGGTGTAGATGGTATTTCTGGCACGTCTGGTGTAAATGGTTCATCAGGTTCATCAGGTTCATCAGGTTCTTCAGGTTCATCAGGTACTTCAGGTACTTCAGGTTCATCAGGTGTAAACGGTGCTAAAGGTAATACAGGTGCTCAAGGTGCTCAAGGTGCTCAAGGTGCTCAAGGTTACCAGGGTCCAACAGGTAATACTGGTGCTTCAGGTACTTCAGGTTCATCAGGTACTTCTGGTACTTCAGGTTCATCTGGTTCATCAGGTGTAAACGGTGGTACTGGTGCTAAAGGTGCTACTGGTGCTCAAGGTGCTCAAGGTGCTCAAGGTGCTCAAGGTTACCAGGGTCCAACAGGTAATACAGGTGCTTCAGGTACTTCAGGTTCATCAGGTACTTCAGGTACTTCAGGTTCATCTGGTTCATCTGGTTCATCAGGTGTAAACGGTGGTACTGGTGCTAAAGGTGCTACTGGTGCTCAAGGTGCTCAAGGTGCTCAAGGTGCTCAAGGTTACCAAGGTCCAACAGGTAATACAGGTGCTTCAGGTACTTCAGGTTCATCAGGTACTTCTGGTACTTCAGGTGTAAATGGTGCTAAAGGTAATACAGGTAATACAGGTGCTCAAGGTGCTCAAGGTGCTCAAGGTGCTCAAGGTGCTCAAGGTTATCAAGGTCCAACAGGTAATACAGGTGCTTCTGGTACTTCAGGTTCATCAGGTACTTCTGGTACTTCAGGTGTAAATGGTGCTAAAGGTAATACAGGTAATACAGGTGCTCAAGGTGCTCAAGGTGCTCAAGGTGCTCAAGGTTATCAAGGTCCAACAGGTAATACTGGTGCTTCAGGTACTTCAGGTTCATCAGGTACTTCTGGTACTTCAGGTGTAAATGGTGCTACAGGTGCTAAAGGTAATACAGGTAACCAAGGTGCTCAAGGTGCTCAAGGTGCTCAAGGTGCTCAAGGTTATCAAGGTGCTCAAGGTGCTACAGGTCCTACAGGTGCTACAGGTGGCGGAGGTGCTACAGGTGCTCAAGGTGCTACTGGTGCTCAAGGTGCTCAAGGTGCTACTGGTCCACAAGGTGCTACTGGTCCACAAGGTGGTACAGGTGCTAAAGGTGCTACAGGTGCTACTGGTCCACAAGGTGGCGGTGGTGCTACTGGTGCTCAAGGTGCTACTGGTGCTCAAGGTGCTGCAGGTAAAAATGGTGTTGATGGTGGTACAGGTGCTCAAGGTGCTACAGGTCCAGGTGGCGGTACAGGTCCACAAGGTGCTCAAGGTGCTCAAGGTGCTGGTGGTGCTAAAGGTGCTACAGGTAACCAAGGTGCTCAAGGTGCTCAAGGTGCTACAGGTCCTGCAGGTGGTCAAGGCGTTGCGGGTGTTCCAGGTACTTCTGGTTCTATCACAATGTTGTACAACTTCCTTGCATCTACAACACCAGCATCTACGCAAATCACAACGAACAATAATACTCTAGGTAATACGGTCACTGCAGTTACGTTCCACAAGACTTCTAAGCAATATGCTTCAAGTGGTACGGTTGATAGATCTGCAGTTCTAGAATCTGTTGGTGTTGGTTCACAAATCATGATTAGTACAACTGGTTCTGGTGCTGTTGCATCTGGTGAATTCATTGTAACAGGTTATGGTGTTAACAACTCATCAGTTATTACGTTCACAGTTACTGCAGCTTCTTCGAACTCAGGTACTCCAACGAACCTACAAAACGTTACAGTTGAACTTTCAGTTGTAGCAAAAGCAGGTACTAACGGTTCTAACGGTTCTACAGGTGCTCAAGGTGCTCAAGGTGCTAAAGGTTCAACTGGTCTAGCAACTAACGGTGCTCAAGGTGCTCAAGGTGCTGGTGGTTCTAACGGTACCCCAGGTGGCACAGGTGCTCAAGGTGCAAGAGGTGCTAATGGTACGAACGGTTCGAACGGTTCTCAAGGTGCTCAAGGTGCTCCAGGTCCTAAAGGTGATGCTGCTTCGGTATCTGGCTTCAGTGGTGAAATTAACTTTGAAAGCATGAATGGCCCAGTTATGATGTCATTCGTAAATGGTTTATTACAAGCTGCGAACGCAGGATAATATGTAATATACATAATACAATGAGCTTTTAATAAGCTTTAACAGGGGGCTCCTAGAAATAGGGGCCCCTTTTTATTTGAAACAAACTAATATTTTTATAGTATAAAATTAAAAGTATTATTATGCAAGAACTATTTCAAAAACTTAATAATAATAATATTGAATTTAAAATAAAACAATATAAACATAAAATGCAAAAGCACACATTTGAACAATCCATAAATAATCCACAGGACTGGTATTGGTTTCAAAATGGATTTACAAAAGAAGAACTTGAATCAATTTATAAAAAAGTAGATGAAATTCCATTTGAAAAAGCAACTATCCTAGGCGGTGGAGCTGATATTGATGAAATCCGTAGTTCATCTATTAAATGGATTCCACAAACTTCAGAATGGGAATGGTTATATCAACGTCTAATGGATTATGCCGTTGAAGCTAATAATGAATTGTGGCATTTTGATTTGGTATCGGCACCAGAAAAAATTCAATATACTGAATACTACGATACCGCCGGCGGTCATTATGATTGGCATCAAGATATTGGACCTAATATAGCATCACATCGTAAAATATCTCTTACAGTTCAGCTTTCAGATACTAATGAGTATGAAGACGGCAATCTTCAAATTTGGAGAGGTGGTCAAGCAATTGATACAGTACCAAGAGGTGCTGGAAATGTTGTTATTTTTCCGAGCTATATGATGCACAGAGTACAAAAAGTTACAAAAGGTACTCGTCGCTCCTTTGTTCTTTGGATTGGCGGTCAACACTATAAATAAATGAAAGTACTCATTTACATCGGCTACCAGCAAAGAGACTTGGAATACCAGGACTTTATTGATGGAAATGAGATTGGTGGCACTGAATTGGTTGCTCTTAATCTGGCAGAAAATCTAGCAAAATGGGGGATTGAAACTTTCTTTGGTGGACAAATCAAGTCGGGATTCTATAATAATGTAGAATGGTTAAACTTGACTGATTGTTCATCAAAGCATTTTGAT
>Ga0208441_1000161_pt1 | contig 22456 bp, 22 predicted proteins | sample Colrivmet1548B02_FD_187648 | JGI IMG/M metagenome (GOLD analysis project Ga0208441, IMG submission 187648) | Estuarine microbial communities from the Columbia River estuary - metaG 1548B-02 (SPAdes) (version 2) | ecosystem: Environmental > Aquatic > Marine > Intertidal zone > Estuary | place... | reverse complement strand
AATAGGGATGGACCATCAAAAAGGAAGTGCACATTTGATACCTAAGCGCAGCTTAGAATCACATTTACAAATTGAATTAACTAACGACAACTACCAAGAATTGGCCATGGCGGCCTATGAGCTTGCTATGCTATTAATCGAAACAAATTAAAATTTAGAATTATGAATTCATATAACATGAAGGATTTTCAAAATGCCATCGTTTGGTCTTACTCACGCGTCAGTTCAAAAGAGCAGTTTGAAAGAAACTCAAGTATAGAAACTCAAGTAAGGGCGATCCAAGATTTTGCCCGTGAACACCATTTGTTAATCACCAGGGAGTTTGATGCTGCTTATGAAAGTTCCAAAAATCTTAAGAGTCAAAAGACCTTGATCAACCTGATAGAAACACTTAAGAAAACACCTGTTTCAAAAAGACCAAAACTAATTCTCCTTTGGTCACCCAGTAGGTTCGGTCGCTCGGGAGTAGAGCACATTGGTCTACTCTCCTCTTTACGCACCAAATTTGATGTGCGCATTTATGCCGTAAGTAGTGGAAAACACACCTTTGACGAACGAAGCGAACACGACTTCGCAAAGGAGCTTCTAGTGGCTCAACAGGAAAATTTCAATCGTCTAGATTCGATTATTCCAGGGATGAAAAATTTTGTTCGAAAGGGATTTCATCTCGGGACTGCTCCAAGAGGATATGATAAATATGGGCCTAGGGTTACCGATCCAAGAAGGGTTCAAGGGATACAGGAGATAAAAATCAACGAGGAAGGCAGATGGCTTAAGAAAGCGTTTAAATTGAAAATCTATGAGGACGCCACCGACAAAGAGATCATTGATTTTATGGCAAGTAAAGGTTTTAATATCCCTAAGCAGACCCTTTGCAACATGTGGCGGAATCCTTTTTATGCTGGGATCAGTAAAAATAAATTATTGGGAGATCAAGAAATCGAAGGGAATTGGGAGCGTCTGGTTTCCATTGCGGACTGGAAACTACTCCAAAATAAACTCACTGGATCCTTTATGGCCGGTATCTCGAAGCTACCAGGTAAACTTGACACTCCGTTAATCCCGAAGTTCTTGTATTGCACGAATTGCGAAAAGAATATGACTTCCTACCAACACAAGAAAACGGGCAATTATTACTACAAGTGTAATAAGTGCAACCATACCGTAAATGCAAACTCAACGAGCAGAGCCAAGCGTATGGGAATGCATGAGAAGTTTGGGGAGCTACTCGATGGTTTTAAGTTGAGTCCTAAACTCATTCCCGTACTCAAAGAACAGGTGAGGCTCGTTTTAGAAGACTCGCTAAAGGGCTTTGAAGGTAAACGCAAGGACCTCCTTTCCCAGATAACCCAAAAAGAAAATGAATTAGAAAATCTGGAAAGACGGTTTGCCGTAGGGCACATCAACGAAAAGATGTGGAAGAAATACACGCGCATTACACAAGAGGAAATCAAAGAAATTGAGCTAAAACTCGAAAACCTCCCTTCAAAAAAATCGAACCTTGCAATTTTGGATGAAAAAATTCTTTCACTGCTCGAAAACCCCCGTCAATTCTGGGAATCTATAAATACTAAGCAAAAGCGAAGGTTACAAGATGTACTATTTCCCGATGGATTACACTACTCTCCGAAAACTACAGAATATCGAACCTCGAACATCCACCTGCTTTTAGAGATAACTGGCTGTTTCATAGAAACTTGGACTTCTGAGAAAAACAAAACCCGAAGACAAAATGTCTTCGGGTCTCGGGTAGTAGCGGGGGCCGGACTCGAACCGACGGCCTTCGGGTTATGAGCCCGACGAGCTACCAACTGCTCCACCCCGCGATGTGGACGGCAAATGTACGGAAACTTTGCTGTAGATGTCAAAAGTGATTAAAATACAAGACAAGAAAACGGAAGTATCTTCAAGCGCATGGAGGACAGGCAGATGCATTCGTTTTCGGCCCCGATAGAACGGTTTGAAATGGACGGGGCGTGGGATTATTTGGCGATCCCCCTGTCCATCAGTGATGATTTTCGTTCAAAAAAGATAAAGAGGGTGCAAGTGGTGCTGCAGGGCTCGGCCCCCTACGCCTCTGGATTGTTGCCCTTGGGAGATGGACGGTTATTCTTGATTATCAGTAAGCAAAGGCAGAAGGAGATGGGCCAGTTCCTCGGAGCATGGCTTCAGGTTGAAATTTGGGAGGATCAGAGCAAATATGGAATGCCAGTTCCAGAGGAGTTACAAGAGTTGTTTGACTTCGACCCAGCTATTGAAAAAGCCTTTGAAAATCTCTTACCAGGGAAACGCCGCAACTACCTCCATCAAATTGCTTTGGCGAAAACGGAACCTACCCGAACCAAACGGGTCTTGAAGCTTCTAAAAGATTTGGGAATCCAAAATGTCGGATAGCCATTTGGGCGAATAAAACCCCGACCTTTGCACCATGGAAAAAGTGCACAAGGCAGGCTTCGTGAATCTCATTGGACATCCCAATGTGGGCAAGTCTACCCTGACCAATGCATTGGTTGGAGAGCGCTTGAACATCATCACCCCCAAGGCTCAGACTACACGTCATCGCATTTTTGGCATCCTCAATGGTGAAACACCCGCTTTTGACTACCAACTGGTTTTCAGCGATACTCCAGGGGTGCTAGATCCTGCCTATGCATTGCAAGAAACCATGCTTACGGCCGTCAAGTCAGCCTTTGAAGATGCCGACATCTTTTTGTATGTCGTGGAATTAGGCGAGGGCCCCTTAAAACATGAAGGCTTTTTCAAAGGGCTTCAAGAAGCGGAGCAACCCGTTTTGGTTTTGTTAAACAAGGTGGACTTGCATGACCAAGAACGCCTTGAGCGGGAAACCGCTTTATGGACCACTTGGATGCCTCGGGCTGAAATTATTCCCATTTCAGCCTTGACCAAATTCAATTTGGACTATGTTCTCAATCGGGTTCTTCAATTGATTCCCGAAAGCCCTCCCTATTTTGAGAAGGGTCAACTCACGGACCGCTCTGAACGATTTGTCACATCGGAGATTATTCGGGAGCAGGTTCTCATGAATTATAGCAAGGAGATTCCTTATTCTGTGGAAGTTGGCATAGATACCTTTGTCGAGGAAGAAAAGATTATTAAAATTCGCGCCGTTCTATACGTGGCACGTGATTCGCAAAAGGGCATTCTCATTGGGCACAAAGGAGCAGCGCTCAAACGCGTCGGTATCGGTGCACGAAAACGTATGCAGGACTTTTTTCAAAAACATGTGCACCTGGAGCTCTATGTAAAGGTGCAAGCAGACTGGCGGAATGACCGCAGCAAACTCAAACGCTTCGGATACGAATGAAATCGCTTGTAGCCATCGTCGGACGCCCCAATGTGGGCAAGTCCACCTTCTTTAACCGACTCGTACAGCGCCGCGACGCCATTGTCGACGCGATTGCGGGCGTTACGCGAGACCGCCACTATGGACATAGTGAGTGGATTGGGAAGCATTTTAACATTGTCGACACGGGCGGTTACGTCCAAGGGTCGGAAGACATCTTTGAAGGCGAGATCCGGAAACAGGTTGAAGCCGCGCTAACCGAATGCGACGCCATACTCTTTCTCGTCGATGTCGAAGATGGCATCACCCACGATGACAAGGAGATCGCGGCCATCTTGCGTCGCCAGGATAAACCTGTCGTGCTGGTGGCCAACAAGGTGGACAATCACCAGCGCGCTGCCGATGCGGCCGAGTTTTATACCCTAGGCTTGGGAGAACCAATTTGTATGTCCAGTATCAATGGAAGTGGTACGGGCGAGGTATTGGACGCATTGGTCCAGCATATTCCCGATACTCCCGAAGGAGAAGGCACAGAAGATCCGTGGGATGGTCTCCCCAAACTGGCCATCGTCGGGCGACCCAACGTAGGTAAATCCTCCCTGACCAATGCCCTCTTCGAAGAGGAAAAGAGCATTGTGACCGACATCGCGGGGACAACCCGCGACACTGTCAACGCGCACTTCAATAAATTCGGCATGGAATTCATCCTGTTGGATACAGCGGGTTTGCGCAAAAAAGGCAAGGTGAATCAGGACCTCGAGTTCTACAGCAATATGCGTAGTATTCGAACCATCGAAGAATCGGATGTGTGCATCCTAGTCATTGATGCAACGCAAGGTTTTGAGTCCCAAGATTTGTCCATCCTCAATGTGATTGAAAAAAACCATAAGGGACTTGTTATCCTGGTAAATAAATGGGATTTGGTGGAGAAGGACCACAAATCCATGGATGAATACAAGAAGCTGATTTTGGAACGGACCAAGCCCTTTGTGGATATCCCTGTCATCTTTACTTCGGCGATCACCAAGCAACGGGTCTTGAAAGGCATCGAAGAAGCGATGGACGTGTACAAGCGACGGAGCAGCCGGATTACGACCTCTAAACTGAACGATGAAATGCTTCCTGTGGTCAAGCACATGCCGCCGCCCATCTATAAAGGCAAGGAAGTGAAAATCAAATACATCACCCAACTTCCTACGCGCTACCCGCAGTTTGTGTATTTCTGCAACCTGCCTCAGTATGTGAAAGAACCCTATTATCGCTATGTCGAAAATCAAATGCGAAAGCACTATGATTTCACAGGGGTTCCGATGGAAATCTACTTCCGCAAGAAATGAAAAAAGCCGGGTTTGCCCGGCTTTTTTTTGGGGATGGATTCCCGAATTACGAAGTAACCTTTCGGAATGCGGCCTCCAGATTTTCTCCGCCTGAGCGAGTAAATACATCCATGGAGGCTTCTCGAACAATTTTGCCTTGGCGGATGAAGATAACTCGGTCACAAAGTGCTTCCACCTCTTGCATGATGTGGGTGGAAAGCAACACTGTTTTGTTCGCTCCGACACGTCGGATGAGCTTCCGAATTTCCACCAATTGATTTGGGTCTAGGCCTGTCGTGGGTTCGTCCAAAATGAGTACCTCTGGGTCGTGCACGAGGGCCGCAGCCAGGCCCACCCGCTGGCGGTAGCCTTTGGAGAGTTGCTTGATCTGCTTGTGGCGTTCGGGGGTTAGTCCCACCTCGGCGATGCGTTGTTCCACCGCTTCTTCGGGCGCTCCGTAGAGGTTGGCAACAAAGCGTAAAAACTCTGTGACATACATGTCCAAATACAGCGGGTTGTGCTCAGGGAGGTAGCCTACTTTTTGACGAACAGCCAGGGAGTCCTTGGCGCAGTCCAACCCGCAGACCATGGCGCTGCCTTCACTGGCGGGGATGTAGCCGGTCAAAATTTTCATCAGGGTACTCTTCCCTGCTCCATTCGGTCCGAGGAGTCCGACGATTTGGCCTTTAGGAAGGTCCAAGGTGACTTGGTCCAAGGCCTTTTGGGTGCCATAGTGTTTGGACAATGCATGCGTGGTAATAGCCATCGCTTAACGCTTGCTAAATAAGAGGACCCACGTGGCCCAGCCGCCGGCCGCCTGCAGCGTCGCGGAGGTTTTTGCCCGATAACTGTAGCATTCAAGGTAAATGGGGTCGGAGAAATAGCCTTTGTTCCGGCTCAAAAGCAGAACGCGCTCGTCTTTGAGGGGATGATACGTCTTGACCAAATCGTAAATCACCGTAATCGGCCCGAAGAATACGCCTCCAAAGAAATTGTGCCACTGACGTCCGCGAAGGCGCGTGTCGCTGTAGGCACGCAGGCAGGCATCGACGTCATCCATGGACTCGGCTTCATCCAATCCGACGAAAGCAAGGTCCGAGGCGGGGATGCGGAAACGCTGTCCATCGTTCTCAAAAACGAGGTGCTGTGGGGACATGCGGACGATGTGTCCCTCAAAACGGAGCCCACTTTGGAGCACAATGAGGTCTTTGGCGTGGAGTAGCCCAGGCAAAAAAGCCAAAAGGAGGAGAAACTTTTTCATATTCATACTGCCCACCGAAAGTAAGGCAGATATCTTTGGAATGAAATGACAGGCAGGGTAATCAAATCGACCGGAAGTTGGTACCGCGTGCAGCTGGAAGACGGTGCACTGGTGGACGCACGCTTGCGCGGGGCTATGCGCCTGCAGGGAAGTCGAGCCACGAATCCCGTCGCGGTCGGCGACTTCGTCACCTTGGAGCCGGAATCGGAAGGCCGTTACGCCATTTCACATGTCCTCGAGCGCAAGAATCATATGGTTCGCCGCTCGGTCAACCTGTCGAAAAAAACCCAAGTCATTGCCGCCAATCTCGATCAGGCCATTTTGGTCTGCACCATTGCAGAGCCCAAAACCTTGTTGGGCTTCATGGATCGTTTCCTGGCCAGCGCGGAAGCCTACGGCATTCCGGCACGTCTCGTTTTCAATAAAATGGATGCTTGCGGCCCTGAGGAATTGGACGAGCTCCGCTACCGTGAAGCGGCCTACCAGCGGGCAGGCTATCCCTGTTTGCGCGTGTCAGCGGTGACGGGCGAGGGGCTTCCCGAACTCAAGGCCCTCCTGAAGGACCAGGTCACCCTTTTCTCGGGCCACTCCGGGGTGGGGAAGAGCACACTGGCCAATGCGCTTCAGCCGGGCCTGGACCTCAAAACGGGCGAAATCTCGGACGCGCATGGGCAAGGAAGGCATACGACCACCTTCGCTGAAATGCATCCCTTGGACTTCGGGGGCTACCTGATTGACACGCCGGGCATCCGTGGATTTGGCCTCGTCAACATGGAAAAGGACCAAGTCAGCCACTATTTCCCGGAGATCTTCGCGCTCGGGGAGGGCTGCAAATACCATAACTGCACGCACGTGGACGAGCCGAATTGCGCCGTGCTCGCCGCCTATGAGGCCCACCACATCGCGCCAAGCCGGTATGAGAATTACGTCCATATGCTGAAAGGGGATGAAGGCGAGGATCCCTACCGGCATGCCGAATCTAAAATGGACTAAGAATGCGGGTCGTACTCCAAAAGGTTACCCAAGCATCGGTCCAAATTCATGGAAAGGTGCATGCATCCATCGGCGCGGGCCTAGTTGTCTTGGCCGGATGGGAGGAAGGCGATACCCCCGAAGACAATACCTGGATGGCTCAGAAAATCGCGAAAATGCGCCTCTTCGAGGACCACGAGGGCGTCATGAATCGCTCGGTGATGGAAGTGGAAGGGCAAATTTTGGTGATTTCGCAGTTCACGCTCCATGCGGCTACCAAGAAAGGCAACCGTCCAAGCTATTTCCGAGCTGCCCATCCACGCACATCGAAGCCCTTGTATGAGGATTTTCTCGACCAGCTCTGGCATGCATCCAACCTATCTGTGAAGTCGGGAGAGTTTGGCGCGGATATGCAAGTCGCTTTAATCAACGACGGTCCCGTCACCATCACCATGGACTCCAAAAACAAAGAATAACATGGCCACACCCATTCAATCCCTCCAGTCCGAAGTCGATCAATGGATTCAAGACTTTGGTGTTCGCTACTTCAATGAACTGACCAACATGGCCCAACTCACCGAAGAAGTGGGCGAAGTGGCCCGCATCATTGCCCGTCGCTATGGGGAGCAGTCCGAAAAGGAAAGCGACAAGACCAAAGACCTGGGCGAGGAGCTCGCCGACGTACTCTTTGTTACTCTCTGTCTGGCTAATCAAACGGGCACGGACCTTCAAGCGGCTTTTGATCGACGCATGGCCGCCAAAGGGGCCCGCGACAAGGATCGCCACGAGAGCAATCCAAAACTTCGTTAAACAAACCGGAAAGGACTCTGCCGTACCTTTGCCGCCACAACCTCATAGACATGCGACCTGACCTCTTTGAAGCCCCCGATTATTACCTCTTGGACGAACTCCTCACGGAAGAGCACAAGCTCGTTCGCGACGCGACACGCGACTGGGTAAAGCGGGACGTGAGCCCCATCATCGAAGACTACGCCCAAAAGGCGGAATTTCCCACGCAAATCGTCCAAGGCTTGGCAGAAATTGGTGCCTTTGGCCCCTACATCCCCACCGAATACGGCGGTGCTGGCTTGGACCAAATCAGCTACGGTCTGATGATGCAGGAAATTGAGCGCGGCGACAGCGGTGTGCGGTCAACCTGTTCGGTGCAGTCTTCCTTAGTCATGTACCCCATCTATGCCTACGGGAATGAGGAGCAGCGTCAGAAGTACTTGCCCAAATTGGCCAGCGGCGAATGGCTCGGCAGCTTTGGTTTGACCGAACCCAACTTCGGCTCGAATCCTGGGGGCATGGTCACCAACTTCAAGGACATGGGCGACCACTACCTCCTCAACGGGGCCAAAATGTGGATCTCCAATGCGCCTTTCTGCCATGTCGCCGTGGTATGGGCCAAAAATGAAGAAGGCCGCATCCACGGACTGATTGTCGAGCGTGGCATGGAGGGCTTCACCACACCTGAAACCCATAACAAATGGTCGCTGCGTGCCTCCTCCACCGGTGAGCTGGTCTTCGACAATGTGAAGGTTCCCAAGGAGAATCTCCTGCCGAACAAATCTGGTTTGGGTGCTCCTCTTGGATGTTTGGATTCTGCCCGCTACGGCATCGCCTGGGGCGCCATCGGTGCGGCCATGGATTGCTACGACACGGCCCTTCGCTACTCTAAGGAACGCGTACAATTTGACAAGCCCATCGGAGGCTTCCAGCTTCAGCAAAAGAAACTGGCCGAAATGATCACCGAGATCACCAAAGCCCAATTGCTCACCTTCCGCTTGGGTCAACTCAAGAACGAAGGCCGCGCCACAACCGCCCAAATCTCCATGGCCAAGCGCAACAACGTCGACATGGCTTTGACGATCGCACGCGATGCGCGTCAAATGCTCGGCGGCATGGGCATCACCGGGGACTACCCCATCATGCGCCACATGATGAACTTGGAGTCCGTGGTGACCTACGAGGGTACCCACGACATTCACCTGCTCATCACGGGCATGGATGTGACGGGGATTCCTGCGTTCAAATAAGGAGCTAGAGGGCTAGGAGCTAGAGGGCTTGAGAGCTAGGAAGCGAGAGTGTGCGCTACGCGCGCCTTTTTAAACGTTTCATCTCTTTTTTCCTGGACCCCGCAGGTGGACCTTCGCTGCGCGCATGAACCTTGGAGCAATAAAACAGAGCGCTTCAATGCTTTCGCCCTGAACCCCTCAATAGAGGAAGGTGTCGAAGGGGAAACGTGCGGCATGCAACGTCGCGACCGCGCGGTAGATGGACTCTCGAAGCGAGTCGAAATTGTCCTTGTTGGTGGCGGAAATGAACACACATTGTCCACCCAACTCTTTTATCCAGCGATTCTGGACATCTTCAATGCGCCCCATGTGGCCATCCTCATCCGGCTGTGCCTCCCAGGCGTCTACCTTGTTAAACACGACAAGCGTCGGTTTTTCATGGGCTTTGAGTTCGGTGAGAATTTGGTTCACGGAGGCCATGTGGTCTTCGTAGGAATCATGGGAAATGTCGACCACGTGGAAGAGAATATCCGATTCACGGACCTCGTCCAAGGTCGATTTAAAGGATTCAACTAGCTGCGTGGGCAATTTGCGGATAAAACCAACGGTATCCGTGAGTAAAAAAGGCAGGTTGCCAATGACGATTTTGCGGACGGTCGTGTCCAGGGTGGCAAACAATTTATTTTCCGCGAGGACGTCGGTCTTTCCCAAGGCATTCATCAGGGTGGACTTCCCCACGTTGGTATACCCGACGAGGGAGGCGCGGATGAGGGTGCCGCGGTTGCCCCGTTGGGTGGCCCGCATGCCGATGCCGCCTTTTTGGCGCTCAAGGTGGGTCCACATGCGGGTCAAGCGAGGCAGTAGGTATTCGTACTGGGCCAATTCGACTTGGGTGCGGGCGTAGGAGGTTTGGGCGCGTGCCGCAAAAATGTCGAGGATCAGGTTGGTTCGGTCCATGACCTTGATCTCCAGCAATCGCTCGATGTTCTTGAGTTGTGATGGGGAGAGCTCGTCGTCAAAAATGGCCAAGTCTATGCCATGCTCTTGGACGTATTCTTTGATCTCCTCCATTTTGCCACTCCCTAGGAAGGTGCTGGAATCGGGGCGATCAAGTTTCTGGGTAAAAACCTCTAAGGTTTCGGCTCCGGCGGTGTAGGCCAAAAACCGAAGCTCTTCAAGGTATTCCTCGCTTTTGGCCTCATTTTGATCGCGGGTCACTGCCCCAATGAGGATGCAGCGCTCGGCCTGATTGGGCCTGCCGGAGTCGCGTTCTAACATCTGGGCACCTTAAAACAAGCGCTCCCAGGGGATGCGGGAAAGGATGAGCAAGAGTCCCAGTCCAAAGAAAATGAGGACGGTCTTGTCTTTTGCTTCGTGGGTGCTGGCTTTTTTCAGTTTACTGTTTCCAATCGTTAAAAGCACAATGCCCGCGATATTGGCAGCGATGTGTTCTACGGCGAACCAACGCACGTCCGCATTTTTCATCACCTCAGCGGTATTGGTGGTCAGCAGTTCAAACCAAGGGCCCACAAAGTAGAGACCCAAACCAAGGAGGAGCTGGGTGTGTCCGCTGATAAGGGAAAGTTTGGCCAATAAGGTCATTTTTGAATCGGTTCCGGAGGCCCCTGAAATACGGCGGTAAATGGCCAAAAGAACCAAAGCCGTGGTAGCCAGCAAAAAGAGGTAAGCCACCGACCGGTGCGTGTGAAGTAATCCTGTGTACACGATTAAATGCGTTTAGTCTTTTCCAAAGGTAGTTCAATAAAAAATCGTCCCCACCTTTGTATTTGATAAAGCACCCCCTCATGGCCAAGAAAAATGCCCCCATACGCAAGCGCGACATCTTAGAGTACCACGAAGGAACCCGTCCTGGAAAGATCGAGGTCATTCCAACCAAACCATCGAACTCACAACGCGACTTAAGCATCGCGTATTCTCCCGGCGTCGCGGAGCCCTGCTTGGAAATTGCTGCAAATCCCTCGGATGCCTACCGCTATACAGCCAAGGGCAATTTGGTGGCGGTCATCACGAATGGAACGGCCGTATTGGGCCTTGGGGACATTGGTCCGCTGGCCTCCAAACCCGTCATGGAAGGCAAGGGGGTCCTATTCAAAATCTTTGCCGACATCGACGTTTTTGACCTGGAATTGGATACGAAGGACCCAGAAAAATTCATTGAAACAGTTAAAATTCTCGCCCCCACCTTCGGGGGAATCAACCTAGAAGACATTTCGGCGCCGGAGTGTTTTGAAATTGAACAGCGCCTCCGTGAGGAACTGGACATCCCTATCATGCATGACGACCAGCACGGTACGGCCATCATCACCGGTGCTGCCCTGCTCAATGCGTTGGAAATTGTCGGTAAGGATATCTCGACCGTGAAAGTGGTCTTTAACGGAGCGGGAGCGAGTGCGATTTCCTGTGCGACGTTGTATTTGTCGTTGGGCGTTCGACCCGAAAACTTGCTGATGTGCGATTCCAAAGGGGTCATTCACTCCGAGCGCACGGGACTGACACATGAAAAGCTTGGCTTTGCCCGGGAAACGCCTTTGCGCGAATTATCCGAAGCCATAGCCGGGGCGGATGTTTTCGTTGGGCTGTCAAAAGGGAACATTTTGACTCCCGATATGATCTTGACCATGGCCGCGGACCCCATCGTGTTTGCCTTGGCCAATCCAGACCCCGAAATTCAGTACGAATTAGCCAAAGCCACACGGGATGATTTGATCATGGCCACGGGCCGCAGTGACAATCCGAACCAAGTGAACAATGTCCTGGGCTTCCCCTACATTTTCCGCGGTGCCCTGGATGTTCATGCGACCCAAATCAACGAACCGATGAAGCTGGCGGCTGTTCGCGCCATTGCCGAATTGGCCAAGGAGCCTGTCCCTGAAATCGTGAATCTGGCCTACGGAAGCCGCAATTTGACCTTCGGCCCGGATTACATCATTCCCAAGCCCTTTGATCCGCGCTTGATCTACACTGTCTCCTCGGCGGTGGCGCGTGCAGCGATGGAATCGGGGGTCGCCAAAACCTCCATTGCCAATTGGGATGCCTATGAGGAGGAACTGCGCAGCCGTTTGGGCCGAGACGACAAGTTCATTCGATTGGTCATGGAAAAGGCCAAAACCAACCCGAAGAAAGTTGTCTTCAACGAGGCAGACAACTACAGAGTGCTGAAAGCGGCGCAAATTGTTCTTGAGGAGGGCATTGCGGAGCCCATTCTCTTGGGCGATGTCAACCGCATTCAAGCCCTCAATGAAGAATATTCCTTGGGTCTCGAAGAGGTCCAAATCATTGATGTGAAGTCCTTCCATGTTCCGCGCATTAGCGAGTATGCCGACGTCTACTACAAATGGCGCCAGCGCAAGGGTGTCGGCGTGGATGAGGCGCGTCGGAATATGCGCAACCGCGATTACTACGGGCCCATGATGGTCCGCATGGGCGATGCCGATGCCTACATTACAGGATCCATGGTGAAGTATCCACGGGCTGTCAAACCCGTCTTGGAAATCCTGGGCCCCAAGGACCATAGCCGCACGGTGGCAGGCGTCTATGTGATGCTGACCAAGCGCGGTCCCCGCTTCTTTGCAGACACTACGATGAACCAGGATCCCTCCGCGGAACGCTTGGCTCAGATCGCTTGCGAGGCGGCAGCCATGGTGCGCAAAATGAATATTGAACCCCGGATCGCTCTGCTGAGCTACTCCAACTTTGGGTCATCCGCTGAGGGTAAGACGCCCCGAAAAATGCGTGAGGCTTTGAGAATAATTCGCGAGCGGGAGCCTGGATTAATCGTTGATGGCGAAATGCAGGCCAACTTCGCGGTGGACAACACCTTGCTGCAGGAACAATTCCCATTCAGTGATTTGGTGGGAAAAGAGCCCAATATTTTTGTGTTCCCCGGATTGAGCTCCGCCAACATTTCGTACAAACTCTTACAATCCATGGGCAGCATGGAAGCCGTTGGTCCGTTGTTAATCGGATTGAATTATCCAGCCCACGTCTTACAGCTCGGTTCCAGCGTGCGCGAGATTGTCAATGCCGCGGCGATGGCGGTGATTGACGCCCAGTCGCGGGAGGTAGCTGACTGAAGCCTAGGGCCGCTGCGAGAGCAAGACCCGTACAGAGCCACCAGAGGGAGGTGAACCCGGCTCCGGCAATCATGCGCGTCCCAATGATGGGGGCTAGGATATGCCCGAGAGCGTAGGTAGCGGCATACATGCCTAGGTACCGACCTCGAGAGGCGTCTCCGGCGCGCAATGTGACCCAGGAAATCATAAAGGGCATAGCGAGAATTTCGGCGATGCTCAGGATGCCCATGGAGACGAATAAGTTGGGTACGCCGTCCAAGAGATTCAAGGTGGCAAAGGAGAGCGCCAAAACCACGCAGCCTAGCGCGATGGCAAATCGGGGCTTGATTCGATTTTGCGCCCAATTGACAAAAACCATTTCACAGCCGACCACAAGGACTCCATTCGCACCGAGCAGCAAGCCAATCATTTCCTCGGACAATCCAAACTCCCCACGGTAATACAAAGGCAAGGAGGCCACCAACTGAAAGAAGACGATCGCAAAGAGCAAGACCAAGGCGGAAAAAGCCAACGCGCTGCGATCTCGGAAAGGCGATTTCCCAGTTGGCTTGGCTTCTCGGGCCTGCCGGGGTTGGCGTTTGCGGAAGTAGGCAGTAAAGAGGATCCCTGCACCAAAGCAGGTTAAGGCATCCGCCCAAAACAAGCCCTGGTAGTTTAAAGCGGCAATGAGCCCCGCTGCAGCGGGGCCGAGGGAAAAGCCCAAATTGATGGCCATGCGGTTTAGGCTAAAGGCCTTGGTGACGTTTTCGGGCTTGGCATATTCAAAAACGGCCGCCGAATTCGCGGGACGTACCATGTCGGCCACGGCCGTGAGCAAGAAAATACCCAAGCATAGTAGCCAAAAAGACGAAACAAAGGAGAGTCCTAAGAATAAAATACTCCCGCCAAATAGCGCAAAACTTTGGACTTTGTAGCTCCCTATGCGGTCCGTCCAATAACCTCCATTGAATGCGCCCAACATAGACCCGGCGCCAAAGCAGGCCATCACATAGCCCGTATCCTCGAGGCTAAATCCCAGACCCTCTGTGAGATATAGGCTCAAAAAGGGGAGAACCATGGTGCCTGCTCGGTTGACAAACATGACTGTGGCCAAAACCCAGGCCTCTGTTGAGAGCCCACTGAAAGCGGCTTTGTAGCTTCGAAGCGCGGCGTGGATGGGATTCTGGATGGGCATGTTGGGGCAAAGGTACCGCCCAAAAGCCCCGTCTCTTTTGCTATCTTCACCCCAATGAAGCGCTTCCTATCGATTCTACTCCTCAGCAGTGTGCACCTCGCTTGGGCGCAGAATGACCCGCACTTTTTGCACGGCTTTGGGTACGATTATTCTATTGGTGTTCCCCGCAATAATGCCGGCCAATTATTTATCGGCAATGGCTTGTCCTATGTGCCGCGCTATGTAAAGCCCATCAATGACGACCTCAGTCTAGGGCTGAGTGCCCCCTTTGGGGGGGCCTTTGTCCAGTCCATGGTGACCGGGGCGGGGGCCTTCGGAGCGAATTATGCGGTATGTGCGGAATTTGCAGCGGGCATGGGATCAACCCAGAGTAGCAGCCGGCTCCTTGGCGCCTTCTTTGGACTCGGATTTGGAAGCTATGACGTCTATTATTTCGACGTCTTTGGAACAACGCGGGACGCCCATTACGGGCCTTATGTTCAAACCGGGGTGCGTATTCCCTATTATGGGCAGGACGTTACCGTGGTGCTCTCCAATTGGCGCGGCATGAATGCGAAGAATGGCCGATCTCAGGTCTTTGCCTTGAAACTGATTTACGAGTTTTTCTAAGTGGCGGAATTAGCCTCCCGATAGAAGTTTCTTCACAGCATCCGCCACGGCTTTGCCCTCGGCTTTTCCTGCCATGGCTTTGCTGCACACCCCCATAGCTTTACCAAAATCGCCCATTCCCGCGGCACCCACGGAGGTCAAAAGGGGTTTAAGCGCTTCCTCCAAGGCGGCACCTTCGAGCATTTCGGGGAGGTAGGCGGCGATGACTGCGAGCTGCTCCTCCTCGATGGACGCCAAGTCTGGGCGATTCTGCTGGTGATAAATGTCGGCAGATTCCTGACGCTGTTTTTTCAATCGCTGCAACACAGCGACCTCTTGGGCTTCCGTTAACGCACCATGATTGCCCGCATTGGACTTTTCCATGGTTAGGGCGGTCCGAATGGAGCGAATCGCTTCAAGGCGCACGGTGGCTTTCGCCCGCATGGCGTCCTTGAGGTCCTGCGTTAATTGGCTATCCAAAGCTTCAGTCGACATTATCGTGGAGGAATGAGTTATGTGCGCGGAATTCGATGTCTTTCTTATCGCCTGAAATACCTGTTTGGCCTAGGTTGGATTCCTTGGAGTAGGCTTTGGGGGCGACGTCCATGCCCTTGCGCTCAAAGCTCGGGGTATCCCACTCTTGCTCCGAAACGAGGGCTTGCACCGTGTTTTGGAAGCTGTGGTTGTAATTCTGCAAATAAGCGCGACGTTCGGCGGACAGGCGCTGAAGTTGCTCCCGGCTGATGGGGTCATTCTCGGGATCGAGGGATACGGGACCGCGCGGCGCTGGTTGGACCACTTTAAGTTCAAACCCCGACTCATCGCGTCCGGTTGTGCGGGGCACTTCAACGGAAATCTCCGGGCGGGATGAAGGCAAGGCCGCTTCGGGATCCAGCACAGGAGCCTCGGTTGCACTGAAGGAGGACTCCACCTGTGTGGTTATAGCCTTGGGCGCCTCAACAATGTCTGAGATGTCCTCGGCCGCCTCGGCTTCGTTGGTCGGGCTGTCGGCGTGGATGTTCTCGGCGACCGGGGCGGCATGGCCAGCCAAGGAGGCCTCCAGGGCACGCAGGTCTTCCAGATTAAAGCTGGAAACCTCGCGGCGCACCGGGCGTTCTTCTTCTTGGGCTTCGTTGGCCACTTCGGTAGGTTCTTCCGCCTGAATTTCGGGCTGGTCAAAATCGGAGGCTGCGGCTGTCTCCTCGGCGACCATGGTTAGGTCTTCCCGCTCAGGAAGGGTCGCCTCTGCGGGGCGAAAATCGTGCGACATGTCTGCTTCGGCATGCAAGTCCTCCAAGATGTCCACCTCTTCCGATACGTCGTGCCCGACCTCTCCCAATGCGAGATCATCCACTAGGCCATCGACTTCTGGGTGGATTCCAGGAACCACAGGAGCAGAAAATTCAGGGATGAATTCGTCCTTCGGCCAGGAGCAGAAAATTCAGGGATGAATTCGTCCTCCGGAGCATCCAAGCTGAATGCATCAAAGCGCTCATGGGCATCCCAAAGGAAGCTGGGACCCTCTTCGGCGTCCTCGTCATCCAGGGCAAAAATGCTCACTTCCTCGGATTCGTTGGCGGGCTCCCCAGAAAGCGGTTTTTCAAAGTCCCACTCAACCGTGTGGCTCATATCAAAAGCGGGGGTCTCGTAGGCGGGGGAATCTTCTTCGTTATCCAACGTGTCGAGGGCCAGGGGCTCCATGGACATCGTAGGCACCTCCTCCATTTCCGCCTCGTGGACCTCGATGGGGTCTGTCATGGATTCGAAGGATTCGACTTCCGTGGTGGGCATCGGGGCGGGGTGGTCTATCGGAGCGACTTCCTCTGAATCAAAGACGTCCGCAGAGGGCTCGGCCAGCGGCGTCTCCCAAGGAGCGTCTAGATCCTCCTCCAATGTGGGCAGGGGGAAGTGTGCCTCCGACGCTTCAGCGTCATCGCCTTCTTGAGCCCCCCGTCCGCAGAGGGCTCGGCCAGCGGCGTCTCCCAAGGAGCGTCTAGATCCTCCTCCAATGTGGGCAGGGGGAAGTGTGCCTCCGACGCTTCAGCGTCATCGCCTTCTTGAGCCCCCTCGGCATGGATAGCGTCGGCCACCGAAGTGTCGGCGTCCAACTCATCCAAGTGGTGCACCACGGGCTCCGCATCTTCAGGGAGCGGGGTGCGCTCTAACGGCTGCTCCGCCATCGGAAGGCCCATCATATTGGGGCGGTTGGCAGATTTGGGATCTTCGGGAAGAGGCTGGTCTTCAATCGCGTCAAACAAGTCTATTTGCGCATTGGGACCCGAAGCCACTTTGGGCGCGGGCGCTTTGGGAACAGCGTTTAAAGGCTTGTCTTCATCGAGGTCGTATACGATGGTTTCGGGCACCGCGGGGGCGATAGCGCCGACGGGGTTGCTCGCACTGAAACCGGTTGCGATGACGGTGACTTGTACCGCATCCCCGAGGTGTTCATCCTCGCCGATACCCATGATGATGTCTACTTGGCGGCCCGCCTGATCCTGGATGTAGTCGTTGATTTCGCCGATTTCGTCGAAGGTGATTTCGTGCTGGCCACTGCCCGACACAATCAAGAGCAGTACATGCCGCGCCCCATGAATGTGGTTGTCGTTGAGCAGAGGCGAATCCAAGGCCTCTTGGACAGCGCTCATGGCGCGATCGGGGCCGCTTGCTTTCGCCGATCCCATGATGGCCGTTCCGGAATTGTGCAAGACGGTGCGCGCATCGCGCAGGTCGATGTTCACATTGTAGTGGTGGGTAATGACCTCGGCAATGCCTTTGGCCGCCGTGGCTAGGACCTCATCCGCTTTATTGAACCCCGCTTTAAAGCCCAGATTGCCGTATACCTCTCGGAGTTTGTTGTTGTTGATGACAATGAGCGAGTCGACATTTTCCTTGAGCTTGTCAACTCCCGCTTCGGCTTGACGTTGGCGCAAGCCTCCCTCAAATGCGAAGGGCGCCGTCACGATGCCCACGGTTAGGATACCGAGCTCGCGCGCAGCTTTCGCAATGACCGGAGCAGCGCCCGTCCCCGTGCCGCCACCCATACCAGCGGTAATAAAAACCATTTTGGTTTGGCTCTGGAGGGCAGCTTGGATGACTTCATAGCTTTCCAAGGCCGCTTTCTCGCCGATTTGGGGATTGGCTCCCGCCCCGAGGCCCTCTGTTAAGTCGGCACCGAGCTGAATCTTCGTCTCCACCGGGCTGTGCGCCAGGGCTTGGGCATCCGTATTGCAGACGATAAAGTCCACCCCGCGGATGCCTTGCAACTTCATGTAGTTGACTGCATTGGAGCCTCCACCTCCAACACCGATCACTTTGATGACGGAGGAGCGGTGCTTGGGTAGGTCGAAATCGAGCGTATCAGACATAGTATAGGGTAGGGATCATTCGTCAATCATGTCAATGAACTTGTCTGCCCAGCGTTTGAACCAATTCCCTTGGCTCGTGCTGGTGACTGGCGCGTTGGAGGGACGACCTTCGGCTGCGCTCGCCCACTGGGCCTCCGCTTCTTCTGGCTGGTCGGCCTCATCCAAAATGTGGTCAAATTCTGACTCGTCGGCCGTTTCGTGATCGAAGACGGGGACCTCGGTGTCCGAAGCGACGTCGGCCTCCAGTTCTGTAACGACGGGCTCAGCGGTTTCTTCCAGGGCTTCCACAAAATCAACTTCCTTTCGGCTGTTTAGGCCTTGCATCAATAGCCCGACAGCCGTGGCATAGATAGGGGAATTCAAGGGGTTGGTCGCGTCAAGCGATGCGAGGTGCTCATTGGGGTAGCCGACCCGAGTGTCCAAACCTGTCAAGTACTCTACCAGCTGCTTGATGTGCTTCAACTGGCTGCCACCCCCGGTGATCACGACGCCAGCGATCAGCTTCTTGGAGGGTTGATCGTAGCCGTAATTTTTGATTTCGGTAAAGACCGCGTTAATGATCTCCGTGCAGCGCGCGTGGATGATGCGGCTCAAGTTCTTGAGACTAATCTCCTTCGGATCGCGTCCACGCAGACCTGGAATGGCAACGATTTCATTCTCCTTGTTCTCTCCAGGCCACGCACTTCCAAAGCGAACCTTGAGGGTTTCCGCTTGCTTTTCGATGATGGCACAGCCTTCTTTGATGTCGCTGGTGATGATGTTGCCCCCATGAGGAATGACGGCCGTATGGCGAATGATGCCATCCTTGAAAATGGCCACATCGGTCGTGCCACCTCCGATATCCACCAGGACCACACCGGCTTCCTTCTCTTCTTGGCTCAACACGGCATCCGCGCTGGCAAGGGGCTCCAAGTTGACGGTGTGCAGGTCCAAATTCGCACTCTTCACACACCGCGCGATGTTCTTGATGCTGGTCAGCTGACCCACCACGATGTGGAAGGAGGCCTCCAGACGTCCGCCGTACATGCCCCGGGGCTCCTTGATGTCACCTTGGCCATCCACTTTGTACTCCTGCGGCAGGACGTGGATGATTTCTTCACCGGGCATCATGGCAAGCTTGTGGACGTTTTCGGTCAGGCGGTCCAAATCGGCATCCTCAATCACCTCCTCCGCATCTTCGCGGGTGATGTAATCCGAATGCTGCAAGCTGCGAATATGCTGCCCAGCAATACCCACGGCGACGGATTTGATGTTCAAACCGGCACTTTGCTCTGCGAGCTCCACCGCTTTTTCGATGGACTCAATCGTTTGGGTGATGTTGACCACCACACCGCGCTGGACACCCAAACTCGGTGCCGTACCGTGCCCAATGATTTCAATTTTACCAAATTCATTGTGGCGTCCGATGAGGGCGACAATTTTGGTGGTTCCGATGTCGAGGCCGACAGCAATACGGTGGGTTTTCATAGGGTCAATCGATAAATTCATACACGACTTGGCCGGCAAAACGCACGTCCATCCAGCGCAAGCTATCCAGGGATTTGGCCTGGAGCAATTGGGCATAGAGAGCGTGAGCCTTGTGGGCTTTTTCATCAAAACGGGAGGCGGCGCCCCAGCGGATGGCGTGGGGATGCCAATCGGGGTAGGCGGTGTAGCGGCCGCGGTCATCGCGGTCTAAGGCAGACCAACCTCCAGGGAAGGCGGCATGCTCCGCTGCGCGGTGCAATAATTGCATGGCTTCCACGCGCTGGAGGGAGTCTTCGAGGCCTGTTAAGAGCGGCAATCGGGCGGTCGCATGCGCCGACAGGGGGAATGTCCCTCCCATATCATCGACGTACATCATGTCTAATCCGTTGACCATGCGTGCTTTAGCTTCTTTTTGGACGATCTCCACATGGAGTACTCCTTCCCAGGTTGAAAATACCTCTGCGCCCAGCACTAGCGGGTGTTTGCGGAGATTTTCTTCTAACATTGGAATGTTGATTTCTTTCCGAGAAACGCTATCCCAGGGGGCTCCGGCCTCGCGGAGCACATCAATCAGGTCTTCTTTGATCAAAAAGTTCTGATTTTCAGGACTTTGAATAGTAAGGGTGTAGCCGACAATGGGGCGGCTTTCCCGGAGGGATTGGCTACTCAACAGTGCAAAGGCTCCCCCGAGTAGGACCAAAGCCCAGGTGAAGAGCACGACGATGCGTTTAAACCACGTCATACGGCACGGTGTTGGAGGTGTTCAACAAAGGGTTCGACCAAGCGGTCGATGTCCCCGGCACCCACGGTGAGCTTGATAGCTTCGGGCTGCGCGGCGAGCCAATTCACGCCTTCCGAAGCGGGAACCAACACAGCGCCTAGAATTTGGGAGACCAAGACTTCCGAGGTGATGCCCGGGATACTGGCTTCCCGTGCGGGATAAATGGGTAGGATACCCACACGATCAGCCTGTCCCAGGGCTTGGGCGAATTCGGGCATAAAGTCCCGGGTGCGGCTGAAAAGGTGGGGTTGAAACAAGAGTGCCACCGATTGACCGGGATACAGGCTGTGCACGGCATCCAACAGACGCGTGATCTCCGTGGGGTGATGGGCATAGTCGTCGATGTAGGCCTGTCCTGGTGCGGTCCAGCGCACGTCAAAACGGCGACGTACCCCTGTGAAGCTTGAAATGCCTTGGGCAATCTCCTCAGCCGAAAGCCCGACGTGGTGTGCAAGGCAGGCGGCCGCAACCGCATTTTCGATGTTGTGCATCCCTGGCAGCCCGGCTTGAACATGGTCCACCCGCTCCTCGCCGAGCACCAAGGTGAAGTGCTGTTTTCCGTTTTCGACGCGCACATTTTCAGCCCGGTAGGCTTGCTGCTCCAGGCCATATTCGACGCCAGGCACCCCAGAGGCGGAGGCACTGCGGTACACCCGATCGCATTGCCCGGCGAAGAGCCCAAAGGCTTCAGCGACATGGCCGGCGTCGCCGTAAATGTCCAAGTGGTCAGCATCCGTCGAGGTAATCACCGCCGCCGCCGGATGCAAGTGCAAAAAGGACCGGTCAAATTCATCAGCTTCCACAACGGTAATCTCCGCGGGGCCCGCTAAAAAGTTGCTTTGAAGGTTGCTCGAAATGCCCCCTAAGAAGGCCTGAACAGGCCGACCTGATTGGTACACTATCCAGGTGAGCAAACAGGAAGTCGTGGTCTTGCCATGGGTTCCAGCTACCGCCAAGCAGGTGCCTTCATTCGCCAACAGTCCCAAGAAGGCCGCCCGCTTCATGACCGTCTGCCCGCGTTCCAAGGCCTGCCTTAATTGCGGGTGCTGTGCGGGAATGGCCGGGGTATAAATGACCCAGGTCGCAGGATCCGACGGCGCAGCCTCCGCGCGATCGTCAAACCGGACGCGCGCACCTTCCGCACTCAGCGCATCGGTCAAAGGACTGGGCGTTTTGTCGTAGCCCGAAACCGTCATGCCCTGGGCCAGAGCCCATCGGGCTAAAGCGGACATCCCAATGCCTCCAATGCCCAAGAAATCGATGGCGCGCGGCATAGTCATGGCTTCCAAGTCCAAAGGCGTTCGACATGATCCACAATCTCTTGCGCGGCGCGCGGCTGCGCCAGCGCCCGGGCTCCAGCCCGGAGGCCCTCCAGCTTAGCAGGATCGTTCAAATAGTCCATCACCAGAGCGGTCACCTGGTGGGCGTCTCGTTCGGGTACATGGAGGGCCGCGCCGCGTTGGTGCAGACTAAGTGCGTTGTGGGTTTGATGGTCTTCTGCCACATTGGGCGAAGGAATCAATAGGGCGGCTGCACTCGCGCAGCACACCTCCGAAAGCGTGCCTGCCCCTGCGCGTGAAACGAGGAGGTCTGCCGCGGTGTAGGCGGCGACCATATCCTCAAGGAAGGCGGTGATGCGGCGATCTGGATGGGGAGTGAACTGCGCGTTCAATTCGTCGATGTAAAAACGGCCACATTGCCACAAAATTTGGTGGCCCGCGGCCATCCAAGTGGCTTCGGCCTCCCGCACAGCATGGTTGATGGCGCGGGCACCTTGGCTTCCGCCAAGGATGAGAATGAGGGGGCGGTTCGGATCAAAGCCCAAGGCCTTTTTTGCGGCGGAGCGCTCGGATTCCGTCGGCGGATGGCTTGCCATGGCGGCTATTTCGGGGCGTACGGGATTCCCTGTTTGGAAGGTCCGGTCGGCAGGGAAGACGCGCTCCATTCCCGGATACGCGGTGCAAATCGCGCGGGCGCGGCGGCTGACGAGGCGGTTGGTCCAGCCGGCAAACCCATTCTGCTCTTGGATGAGCGTGGGGATGCCCAGGCGCTGTGCCATAAAGAGGGTGGGACCGCTGACATAGCCCCCTGTACCCAGGACGGCGTGGGGTTTTTG
>Ga0208441_1000139_pt1 | contig 24795 bp, 23 predicted proteins | sample Colrivmet1548B02_FD_187648 | JGI IMG/M metagenome (GOLD analysis project Ga0208441, IMG submission 187648) | Estuarine microbial communities from the Columbia River estuary - metaG 1548B-02 (SPAdes) (version 2) | ecosystem: Environmental > Aquatic > Marine > Intertidal zone > Estuary | place... | reverse complement strand
AAAAATGTAGAACCGCATGATATTTACAAATAAAAAAGCCTATATGGTAAAAGCGGAAACGCGAAACCATACAAATACAAAAAGTTATAACCTATTAAATAATGATTTTATTTATGAAGTAACTTATAAGACTGAAAAATCAGCAGCTGATTTTACTCCTGAACAATGCTTAATGGGAAGGACAGGATATAATATGGGAATTTTTACACAAAAAACATCCACATTAAACGAAGAAGATTCAGTTGCCTCATCGGTAAAATGGTGTTGGTTTAAACACGTTGGAGAAGAAATACACTACGATGATATTTACTTTGGTCTAAAAGATACCGATAATGCAGAATACACAGTATGGTGGATTAATTATATAAAAAAAATAGCACCTAAAGATATAGATGAAACCATAGTAATGGGATTAGTTAACCGATGGGCGTTTTTTTATAATAATTTGGATTTACAAACTATCAAAGATACAGAAATTAGAGAGTGGGCAATTAATTTTGAAAAATTAAGAAAAGAATCACAATCTTATATTGGAGAAGTTGTTAAAGTAAAAATTATAAAAACCAAACGTACATTTACAATGTATATTAATGATATTTTTTATAAAGAAAAAGAATGTGGAAAATTGTATGATTATTCAAATCAAACAATTTTTATTGGAGTAGCTAATCCGTATTCATTTGAAGAAAATAAGTTTTGGTTTAATGGTGAAATACTCGAAGTAAAAATTTATCATAATTCAATTGAAACGGATGATGACCTATATCTTTGGTTTGATTTTGAAAGAAATTCAAAATTTAAAACATTTGATAAATCCGGAAATGGTAATCATGGTGAACTTTATGAGACCGAAGAATTTAAATATGAAAAACACATAGAATTTAATAAAATTGCAAGACCCGCTAAAATAGTATAATATGTCAGATGAATTAAAAAAATGGAGAGATGATAATCTAAACAAAATAAGTTGTAGTTTTTGTGCAGCTAAATGGTATAACGCAAGTTTACATTTAGGACACGGATATACTAACTCATGTCACTTACCATTACCACATCCAATTGATTTGGAAGAAATTAAAACAAATCCTTCAGCTTTGCACAATACGAAGCATAAAAAGGAAATGCGTAGAATGATGCTTAGTGGTATCAAACCAGCAGAGTGTTCATATTGTTGGAGAATTGAAGATATTGGTAGAAACAATGTATCGGATAGAGTTTATAAAAGTAGTATTTATAGTGAAGCTGATATTGCAGCTTTAAAAGATATTCCGTGGGATGCCGATATTCCATTAAAAACAGTTGAAATTAGTTTTGATAGAACTTGTAATTTTGCTTGTTCATATTGTAATGCCGGATATTCAACGACTTGGGGACAAGATATTAAAAAGAATGGTCCATATCAAAAATTCAAAACATCATCAGCAGGAGCTTATCAAAGCGATGGTAGTTGGTCTGAAGAATTTGGCAAACACAATGAAAATAATCCGTATGTAACGGCATTTTTAGAATGGTGGCCTGAATTATCGCAAACATTGCAAGAAGTAAGAGTTACGGGTGGAGAACCATCGCAAAGTCATAATTTTTGGGATTTCATTGAAACTATGAAACAATATCCTTCTAAAAATTTAAGGATGGCAGTTAACTCCAACTTAGGAGTAAACGATAAATCTATTCAACGATTGATAGATGCAACTTATGAATTAGATATCAAAGAATTTGATTTATACACCAGTTGTGAATCTTATGGAGCACATGCAGAATATATTAGAGATGGATTAGTATATGATGTGTGGAGAAATAATGTTATTAAATTTATTGAAAAAGCTAATCCAAAAACATTTAGAGCATTGACGATAATGATGACTATTAATAGTTTATCATTGTTCAGTATAGTAGAGTTTTTAGAAGATATGAAAATTTTAAAAGTAAAGTATGGTCATCACAGACCAAATGTTGATTTAAATATTTTAAGATGGCCATCCTTCATGTCTCCATTAGTATTGCCAGATGATATTAAAATAATGTTACATGCTAAATTAAAAAATTGGTATGAAGATAATAAAGATAGTAATTTATTTACATCTGGAGAAAAAGCACAAATTGAAAGATTAATCGATTATATTGAAGTAGTACAAAGAGGACACAATACGACTGAATTGGATATGGATTTACAATTTCACGATTTTAAAAGTTTTTACACTCAATACGATGTTCGTAGAAATAAAAATTTTGTAGAAACATTTCCTGAACTCAAAGAGTGGTATGAAGCATTGACTATTGATAATACTATACGAAGTATTAGAGGTGGTAGTGGTAAATTAAGTAATTGGGAAACGGGAGAATATATTTCAGATGTAAAAAATTATAATTAATAATATGAAAAAAGTTTTAATAACAGGATGTAGTGGGTTAGTAGGAATTCATTTAGTAAAAAAATGTTTAGAAAATGGATATGAAGTGGTAGGTGCTGATATTAGATATTCTGATAAATTACCAAAATCTGATAAATTCACATTTTATGAATTGGATTTGACATTAGGAGAAAATGTTAAAAACCTTTTCTTTTTTGAATCTCCCGATGTAGTATTTAATACATTTGGTGTAAAAGGTTCTCCTATGAGAGCTAAAAATGAACCTGTAGATTTTCTATATCCATCATTCAAAATTAACACCGAAATAATTAACCAATGTGCAAACACCGATACGTGGTTAATATTTGTAAGTTCAGTAGGAGTATATGCGCCGGCTGAAAAATTTGTAGAAGATGATGTGTGGAAAACATTACCAGGTCAAGCAGATTGGTTTCCCGCTTGGAGTAAACGAATGGGTGAAATCTTATTAGAAGCATGTAAGGTACAATATGGATATGAAAAATGGGCAATAATCAGACCGGCAAATATATTTGGAGAATATGATGATTTTAATGGTAAAGGAACTGTTATAGCATCTACTATTAAAAAGGTATATGAAGCAACTGATTCTATCGAAGCATGGGGAGATGGAACGCCGGTTAGAGATTTCGTGTACGCCGGAGATGTTGCTAACGCAATTATTAAATTGTATGAAAACCGATTACATACTACTATAAACTTTGGTTCAGGCGAAGAAGTTTCTATTAAAGAAATGATTGAAATGATAATAGAAGTTAGTAAAAAGGATATATCTATAATATGGGATACAACTAAACCAAACGGAGATTTACGAAGATTGATGGATGTATCTAAACAAGAAAAATATGGATTAGTTACACAAACAAAACTAAAAGAATCAATATATAAGGTATATGAATATTACACTAAATCCATTAGATAATTTACCGAAATCATCATTAATTGATGAGGGAGTATATTGCGGAAATTTATTTGATTTTTTAAATTCTGAAGAAATTGAATATACAAAAACTCTAATAGATAGAGTAAAAAAATTTTCAATAGAACAAAGAGATACTGCATTATATTGTAGATACAATTATCAATTGAGAGAGGATTTGAAAAATAGTACAGATAAAAATGGTGAATATGTACATTCTATTAAATTATCAGAAGTAGCAAAGCGAGATGAATTTGTAAAAGAAAACAAAAGAGAGATTACACAAAAATGGTTTGAATTTAGTGGATTTGATATGGATTGTAAATACTTTATGGAAATATCAAAAAAAATATTAGATAAGTTTTATCCTAATATTAACATAGACTATACAAATCCCCCACAATTTACATTATATGAAGATGGGCATTTTATAGCAGAACATAATGATGGTGAAAATATTGATAGAGTATGTGCTTTGATTGTATATCTATCATACGATGAAGATTACAATGACGGTGGTGGTGAATTAGTTGCAACCGGAAATTCGGGTAAAATATATACCATCAAACCAACCTTTGGTACATTTAGTTTGTTAGATTTTACAAAAAATAATGTAAAACATTCAGTATCAGAAGTTAAAAATGGATTTAAAAGATATGCATTTATATCGTTCTTTAATAAACAAAAATAAAATTTATATGATAAACAAAGATTCAAAAATACTAATAACAGGCGGTTCTGGACTAGTAGGACAAAACTTAACAAACCGATTATATAGAGAAGGTTATTCAAACATTAGAGTTAATTTACACAAACGAGGAGTACGAACTCCCATCGAAGGAGTAGAGTACGTTCATTTTGATTTGAAAACATATGATGGATGCTTAAATGCAACTAAGGAAATTGATATAGTATATCACGCCGCAGCAAGTACTTCAAACGCAGTAGATACCGTAGTTGACCCATTAGCACATGTTACTCCAAATGTAGCAATGAATAATTTTTTAATTGATGCCAGTTGGAGAAATAAAGTTAAACATTATATTTTTCTATCATCTAATACGGTATATCCACCTAAAGGCGATACTCCGGTTGTAGAAACCGATTTCTTATTTGATGAACCATATCCGGTTTATTTTCCCGTTGGTTGGATGAAAAGATATGCAGAAGTTCAATGTGAATTATATGCAAAATATTTACCTGAAAAAATGAAATGTACGGTTATTAGACCGGCTAATTTATTTGGGCCACATGATAAATACGATTTTGATAAGTGCCACGTTACTCCTGCAACAATTAGAAAAGTAGCAGATAAAATGAATCCAATTCCTGTTTGGGGAGATGGAACTGAATTAAGAGATTTACTTTATATTGAAGATTTTTGTGAAGCATTGCAAATCGTAATGGAAAATGAAACTGAAAATTATCAAATATATAATATTGGATGTAATGAAGTTTATTCAGTATTAGATGTATTAGATAAGATGAAGAAAATTGCAAACTACGATGCTCCAATAGAATTCATAAAGGGTAAACCATCGATGATTCCTACACGTAAAATCGATTCAAATAAGATTTATGATAAGTTGGGTTGGAAAGCAACTACATCGCTAGAAGATGGCTTAAAATTAGCCTACGAATGGTATTCAGAGCATAAGAGTGAATTTAAATAGTTATGAAAATAAAAGATGATAAAATAACTAAAGGCATATTATTCGCTGGTTGTTCATTTACTTGGGGACAGGGATTATATTATTATTCTAATATGTCCACACTAAAAGAACCACCTCCTGATGCATATAATTGGGAATTAGTTACAGATGCACATAATAAATTTAGAAAAACATTATATTTTCCAAGGTTAGTTGCTAATCACTTTAATACCTTTGAAGTTTCAATGATACAAAATGGTGGTGCCGAAGTAACATCATTTGAATATATTAAATGTGCATTTGGATTATTAGGCCCGTATCATCATTTGATAACGGAAACATACGAATATGATGAAATAGAGTATATAGTATTACAAACATCGCAACCACAAAGAAATACATATTATTACGATTATATTAATTCATATGGTAGTGTACATAAATCTGAATTTAGAACATTTTCACCGGAAACGCATGATAAATTTTATAAATATTTAGATGAACAAAAAAAATGTTCATTTGATGATTGGTGGAAAGAACATGTTAAAAATTACTTTCAAAAAATAAAACAAGAATTACAATTTTATGAAAGTAAAGGAATAAAAACTTTTATACTTAATTGGGAAACCGATTATATGCCATTTTACAAAGATGATAAATGGATGAACGACAGATTGATTACATTTGAATATAATGGAAATAGATATGATACTATACGAACTATGATGAATGAGAATAGACATTTACATATAAATTCAGACTATGAACATTTCGAAATCACACCAACAGACCACCACCCCTCAAAAGAGTGTCATATAGTTATGGCGGATGCAATTATTAAAAAAATAGAAGAATCAAAAAATAAACGTTATGAATCAAAGCTTATATAAAGATGCACTTACCTCCGCAATGACGGAGTTAGGAAAGATGGATAATACTATCTTTATAGGACAACAATTACTTTGGCATGGAAATCCAATGAGTACAACTGTTGGGGAAGTTCCTAAAGAAAAAATGATTGAATTGCCTGTAATGGAAGAATCTCAAATGGGTATGAGTTTAGGTATGGCAATGGCCGGAAAATTTGTTATTACATTCTATCCTCGTTGGGATTTTCTTATATGTGCCACAAACCAAATAGTTAATCACGTTGATAAAATAGTTGGAATGAGTAAAGGTGAATGGAATCCAAATATGATTATTAGAATTGGAAAAGGTTCTGATAAACCATTGGATCCTGGCCATCAACATAAAGGAAACTATATTGAGGAATTTAAATCACTATGCAAAAATATAGAATTTCACGATGTTAAATCTAATTTAGATATTGAACTTGCTTATAAATACGCTATACAACATGGTGGAATACATTGTATAGTAGAATACCCAGAATTATATTATGTCTAATAATCCAAATATTTATTTGGTAACCTTTGGAGCAAAAACTTCTAGTAAAGATTTTTCTTTAAGTCGTTGTAGATTAGAAAATGAAGCAAGAGATACTGGTTGGTTTACTGATGTTTTTAATTACACCTCCGATGATTTACTATCATATAACAGGTCCTTTGCCCCTACCGGCGCTGGTTGGTGGTGGTGGAAATCGGTTGTTTGCCAAATTTCTTTGAATAAAATTAAAAAGAATGATATAATCGTATATTTGGATGCCGGTTGTTCTATAAATATAAAAGGTGAAAAACGATTTTGGGAATATGTAGAACTATGTAAAACCGGCCCTGGATTTGTTGGATTTGGTGGTGGTACTGAATTATCTGATAGAATTGGTGATGGTGCAACCGATAAAATGCATACAAAGCGAGATTTACTTATAGATTTAGGATGCGATTTACCAAAATATACAGAAACAACCCAATTAGGTGGTGGTTTATTTTTGGTTAAAAATAATAAGTTTGGTAATGATTTAATTAATGAATTTGTAGAATTATCTAAAAATGAACATTATATAAATAATGATATATCTTCACATAAAGAATATGATGAATTTATTGGACATAGAAACGACCAATCGGTTTTAAGTTTATTAATAAAATTAAGATTACCAAAATTAAATAACTATTTATTCTCTCTAAAAGAAACAACTCATAATCCCGCAGAGGATTTAGATTTACAATATCCATTAAAAGCTACAAGAATAAATGATTCGCATATATGGAATAATATTTTAAATTAAATTTTTTTTTATATCCCATATATCTATTTTTTCAAAATTTGGTGGATTATTTTTTATAGCTTCTTTTATTTTCGTCATTATATAATAGTCTGTTATTCTATACTCTGAAGCTTGGTTTTCAATAATTGTTTTAATGATTAATGCCAAATAATAATTACCATATCTACCATAATGCTTATCATCTATCCATCCATTTGTCTCTTTATTTATTCTCAATTTGTCCCACTCCGGTATTATTTTTTCATATGTTGGGTGTGACGGGTCCCATATAAAATATTTTTCGTTTTGAAATACATCACTAATATTATTAAATCCAGACCATATAATTGGTTTATATTTTTTATGAAGGAAAAATAGATATGAAAAAAATTCTGCAACATGCGTTTTTATATATCCACCATTTTCAACACTATAATCTGCATTCATAGAATATTGTTGAAAAAATTCTTTTATTATTTTAGGAGTATTAAGTCCCACATCTCCTGTATTGTGTACGGTTATATTTCTTCCATCATCATCTAACCAATTGTGTCTATGAAAGGATGTCATTGCAATTACTAATCTATCGCCTTTTTGAAAATCTTTATCTATTTTTGAAAATTGATACATTATTTCATAATTAGAACAACCACCTATACCATAATTATAAACTTCATATCCCCATTCTTTTAACCAATCATCAAAATATAGTGGTAGTGTTATTTTATTTTTTATAAAAGTATCTACATATCTAGCAATACCACTACCCAATGGATATCCGGCATCAATTGATTCTTTTTCTTTACTATATAAATTATCTGCAAAAGAATCGCCTAATATAAAAATCCTACTCATACTATATTAATTTTGATTTATCTTTTCGTACTCCTGTTTTAAATTCGTATTCATATAATCCAGTCAATTTTTTTAAGAAATCTCTATCACTTGTATCATATGTTAACGCACGTGCTATATTGTGATTTTTTTGAAATCTTTCTTTATTATTTTTATAAAAATCAATAAAAAATTCTTTGTTATCATTTATACGTTTAATTTCTTTAACAAACGCACGTAATCGTTCTTTGTGGTCTAATATACTATCATAACTATGGTCTATAACATCATCAAACCAATCAAAATCATAACGTTTTTTTATTTCATAAATGTGGGTTGGAGATGCCAGTATTAGTGGAAATTGAAATGTAACGAATGGCTTAAATGATTTTTCAGTAACGTGTATTTCATTAGTATCAAATTCGGTTTCAGTTGTAATATTTACATATGAATTTTTATAACTCAAATACTCATACGTTCTTCCCCAATCTACATAATCTATATTATCCTCTCTAAACCAATTTTTATCTTCTTCATAAAAACTTTTCTTTTGGTCTATGTTAATAAAATACATCATATCATCTATCATTTTTTCCATATCTTCATCGGAGAGACATGATTGATATAATCCTATTGGATGACTTGCATATTTTTGTTTAGCATCCCACCCATTTGCTAATGACCAATCTGTATTATCTAAAAGACCATTTTGTTTTAACAAAACTAATAGAGCATATCTATGAGGCCTAATACGTCTATTGTGGCATAAGAAGAATTTACCTTCTTTTTCTGTCGTATATTTTAAATCTGGCATTGCTTCCATCATAGCTAACCCTATATGAGTTCTAACTTTTGATGTAGCATATACATTCATTTCACTATTTAATTTCGCTTTATAATCTTCTAATTTAATATTATTATTTACCATCCAAATTTGACTTTGATTTAAATTATTAAATTTAGTCCAAAAATGAACAAACTTAAAAGTATTAAAACTTTCAAATTCTTGTTCATTTGCTAAAACAACATTAAAGTTTGGATTTTCTCTCCAACAATCTATAATCTCTTGTGGAAATGGTAAGACTCTATCTCTTATTTTATTACCTATTTGATTTGGTGTAAGTGTTACGAAATAATAAAACTTTCTATTCGGAAATTTTGCAACATCATTAATTGGATATCGTTTAATTCTTTCTTCTGGAAATCCCAAAGACCTAACAAATGATTCCAAATTCATAAGAAATGAATCTGTGTAAATTTCTTTACAATTCATATCATATGGCTCTTGCAATGTTTCGTTCCAATTATCATAAACTAAGTGTAAATCTACATCATCTATTTCTGGCTTTACTTCACTTAATTTTTTAAAAAACTCATAATCATAATTATTACCCCATCCCTTTAATATGTCGTGATTTTTTTGAAATCTTTCTTTATTTGTTTTATAGAAATCTATAAAAAATTCTTTGTTATCGTTTATACGTTTAACTTCTTCAACAAATGCGATTAATCTATCTCTATTATCTTCTATATTATCATAACTATGATTTATAATATCATCAAAGAAATCTAATTCAGGATATGCTTTTCTAAAATATTCTAAATGATGATATGAAGCTAAAATCATTGGATATTGAAAATAGAAAAATGCTTTAAATGATTTTTCAGTAATATGAATATCTTCTCCTACAAAATTAGTTTCAGTTGTAATATTTAAATATGAATTTTCATAACTATTAGGTTCATTTGGTATTCTTTGGACTTCTCTATCATCCAATCCTTCGTATTGAGTTTCATAATTACTTTTTTTAATATCAATTGAAGTAAAATATTCAATTTCATCTGATAAATTTAATATATCTTCGGAGTTCAAAATAGAAGTAAATTGTGATTTAGCTTCTTTATCAAAAGACCATCCGTTTATTAACGACCAATTTGTATTGTCTAAAATATTATATTTTTTTAATAAACATAATAATCCATACCGATGAATTCTTGGACTTCTATTATGACACAAAAAAAACTGATTTGGAGTTTTTAATGTTCTATATTTTACGGGAGGATGCATGCCCTGAACCGAGGTAGACATTGAACGGCATGTATGAACATTTATACTTGCGTTTAATTCTTGCTTATGTTCCAATAATTTTTCACCATTATGAATAAACCAAACTTTTTTAGGATTTATTTTATGTAGTTTTACTATCTTATCAAGTCTTTCTAAAGATTGTTTTGTTTCAAACTCACATTCATTCATTATAATTAAATGTAAATTATTATTGGTTTTAATCATTCGAATTACTTCCTTATTCACCGGTAATATATCGTTGGCAAAAAAACGATTATTCCAACCATTTCTATTCCATATATGATAATAAAACATTTCATTCGGATTATTTGGAACATCTGATAGTTTCCAATTTCTAATCTTAGTTAGTACAAATACCCCCATTGGTTGGGTGGATAGCACCCACGTATTCTCATTATCATCTTGATGAGTATAATCACTTAATTTATTAGGACGAGGTAAATCATTTACTTCATCCCAATCATCATAAACAAAATTTAAAAAGTTATCCATTTACCAGTTCCGTAATGCGGCCATTTATTTTTATAATTATACCAAATGACATTTGTTGGGATATCTCTTTTAACACCACCCCAAGTTTCAATTGTTGGGGTGTTTGTTGATACTCCATTATCTTCAACGATAAATACAATAGGCAAGTTTAAATTGGTTGCGTATTTATGCATTTCATAAAATTGTCCTGTTTCAAATGCCATATCGCCAACAAAACACCAAACTTTTTCAGTTCCACCATTACTCTTTATACCCATAGCAGCTCCAACAGCTATTGGAATTATTGATGAAACTATTGCAGATGCATAGAATTTATCTTTTTCACTTACTATGGTTATCGAACGACCTTCTAATATTTCCTGCTTCAACCAAATTGGAGAAACTCCTTTAATTAACGCATGATAGTGAGAACGCCAAGTTGAAAATACCCAATCGGAATCATTCATCCTTTTTGATATTTCTAATAATTGTTCTTCATTTCCATTACATAGGTGTACAGGTCCTTGTATTCCTCCCTTTTCCCAATGTTCTACTATATTATCTTCAAATGCTATTAACTCATCTGAAGTATATTTAGCTTCTCTAACTATTGGGTACTGTTCTAAATTTTGCATCATTATCTATCTCTTTTTTGTAAAATTGGGTTATTTGTTGGCCATTCCATTTGGTATTCTTCATCATTCCATTTAACTACACCTTGCTCATCTGCATCCACATATCCATCTTTGTAAAATAAGTTATAATGAAACATACAATCGGTTAATGCGTAGTGTCCATTTGCAAAACCTGGTGGAACTAATACTTGATTTCTATCTTTTTCAGTTATCATAAATGATTCCCAATCGCCAAATGTAGGAGATTCTTTCCTCATATCTAACACAACTAGGTAAATATCACCAACTGCTGCTTGAACTAATTTCCAAGTCTTATTATCATAATGTAATCCTCTCAATACACCTTTGTATGATTTTGAGAATCTACCATGCACCTCATTTCCTTCACCAATCTTAGCCATAACAGGATGTTCTCCTGAATGAAAAGTTGTAAATATTTCACCCCTATACTCTCTGTAAATTGATGGAGTATATGTTGGCACTTCTAATCCGAATTTTTTTGATGGAGTTATTTTAAACTCATCCCATTTATTGCTCATATTATGTTTGATTTGCGTAACCTAAAGGAAATCCGTTTCTAAATTCTGCTCCCATTTTTGGAACTATCATCTGATATGCCATAATTAATTGTTTAATACCCATATCCAAGTCCCACTCTGGTTTCCAACCCGTTGCTTCTATTTTAGTGTTTGATACGATGTAATCTCTTTTATCAGGATCCTCATAAAAGTCGTTGTATGATACCGCAAAATCCTTTACATGAGATTGTATCTTTTCTAACAATTCTTGCTTTGAAAGATTTGCAGAACTTAATCCTACATTGAAAATTTCACCTTTATATGTTTCATAATTTTCTAACATAAAAAGAAATGCTGATGCAACATCTTCAACGTGAATAAAATTTCTTTTAAAATTCTTTTCAAATATTACTATGTATTTATCCGTAATTGCTTTATAAGTAAAATCATTTACCAATAAATCTGTTCTCATACGAGGTGATACTCCAAACACGGTTGCCAATCTAAAAGTAATTGCTGATGTATTTGCTCTAAGAAAGTTTTCAGCTTCACATTTAGTTGAACCATAAACCGATATTGGATTTAATGGAGATTCTTCAGTACATTCAGTCTGACCAACCCCAATACCATATCCACTATTTGTATTTGGATATAATATTTTTTTATCTTTAGCAAATTTTACAATATTAAAAATTTGATTAAAGTTGATTTCTTTTGCCAGTTGAGGGTCTGCTGCGCAAGCTGGAAATCCTACGATTGCTGCCAATGGAATAATTATATCAGCCTCTTTACAAAGTTTTTCTAATAATTCCTCATTACGAACATCTCCGTAAATAAATTTGAAATTTGGATTGGAAGTGTATTGGAGTAAAGATGTTTGATTGAATAATAATTTATCCAATACAATAACTCCATATCCAGCTTTGAGTAGTTTATCCACAATTACAGACCCCAAATAGCCTGCACCACCCGTAATTAATACTTTTTCGAAAGTAACCATATTGTTAATGTTTATATACTTATATATATAATACCACACAAAATATAAACTATAAAATACACGAATATGATAAAAAATTGGCCAATTATTTCTTTCTTTGTAAAACTATGGGAAGAGCGTGAAAGAAAGAAGCGATTTAAAAAGAAATTAGAAGAGCTTAAAAAAAGAGACCCATTTGTTTATAAACATTTCTAATCTTTTCAAAAAAGATATTTATATACAAAAATAGGATAGTGGATAAACCAATAATTAAAAAGACGATAGTAATATATTCAGGCCGTTTTCAACCTTTTCACAAAGGACATTACGCTGCATATGAAAAATTGGTGTCAAAGTTTGGCGCCAGTAATGTTTATATTGGTACATCGGATAAAAGTGATGGCGGTAAATCTCCATTTAACTTTAAAGAAAAGGTTGTAATAATGGGTAAAATGTTTGGAATCGCTCCAAGCAAAATAGTACAAGTATCAAACCCATATGCACCAAAAGAAATACTTTCAAAATTCGATGGTAAAACAACAGCATATATTGCAGCTGTTGGTGATAAAGATGCTAGTAGATTAGCAGGAAAATACTTTAAACCATATAAAGGTAAGACTGGATATGGTTATGAAGAGATTGGTTATACTTATATTATACCATCTGAATCAAATCCAATTAGTGGAACTGATGTAAGAAAGTGGTTAAGTTCGGATGATGCTGAAAAATTATTCTTAAAAGCATATCCAAAATTCGATAAAGAAATTTTTAAAATGATAACTAACAAACTGATTAAAGAGGAACTTGCAAAAGGATATCCATCTAAAGAAGATGTTAAGAAAATACAAAAGAAAAACGATGATATTCGTTCAGTAGCAACTACCGATGATTCTTATGTATATGACCCAATAGCTGAACAAATTGCAAAATTAGTATTTGAAGCTGATAGTTTTATAGATGATTACTTCTTAGAAGAAGAGCCAAATCCTATTATGGATAAGGAAATCGATTATACGGCAGCTGATGGTAAAAAGAAAAAGATTACTGTTAGGGGAGCATTACGATTACCAAAAGACCACGAAGCACATATTCAAGCAAATAAATTAGTTGGGCCAGATGATGCACCTGCGAATGAACCAAAAGGTAAAGCAGCAACTCAAGCAGCAAAACCTGCTGAACCTGGTCAGCCTGTTAAGAAAGACCAAACGGCACAAGGTAAAGCTGATAAAGTAAAGGGTGGAGATGCAGAATCACCAGAAGCACCAAATCCTCAAAAATTAAAAGGAGCAGAATTAAAATCATCAGCAGAAGATAGAGTTTCGAAAGAAAGAAATGCTGAAGAATTAAAAACTGCATTAGATAATGAAGTTAAGAGTTTAAATAAAAATGAGCAAGAGTTCATTAAAAACGGAGAACATAAGCAAGGTTCAAAGTTTATGAATTCTTTAAAAGAAGGTATAAAGAAAGTTGCAGATACTAAAGTTGTTAAAGCCATTGGGCATGTGTTGAAACACAAAGCAGAAATGATTAGTGGTACATACGATGGTGTTAAAGCATTAGCAAGTGGAGAGAAGGTTGGTTCAACTAAGAATAAAGAAACTGGCAAATGGGAATACTCCGATGAAACACGTAAAAAGCAAATACATCATATGAAGTCTTTTGCTAAAGATGTGGCTCTTTTAGTTGGTAGTGTTGCATTGGGCGGCGGATTAGCATATGGTGCACAAGCATTAGCAGGAGGCGCTAGTTTAGGTGGTGCAGCCGCCGCCGTTGGAAAGGGTGCAGTAGGTGCATTTACTCACGGAGCAGGTGGTTTTGCCGCACACTTAGGTAAAGATGCTATTAAACACGTTGCATTAGAATCATTAGGATTAGGTGGTACACAAGCCGCAATTGGTGGAGCAGGATTAGCCGGAGTAACTATGGGATTATTAGAAATTCGTTCCCTAATTACTGAAGAAGAAATGAATAACGAAAGATTTATGCAAAACTTTGTTAGTAAAATGGCGGAGAAGATGGAAACTTTCGAAATGAATGATAAACAATTATTAGAATCCGTTAAATCATATAAGCAAGGTAAAAACTTTGGAGATTTAGTTAAGGAAGATATTAATATAGATGTTGATAAGGGTGATACCGTCTTAATGGGAAAATTTAAGAACAAAAAAGTTGTTGTTAAAGATTTCGGAAAAGATGACCACGGAATGCCAACAATAAATGGTAAAAAGGCAACAACATTTAGATTGGGAGATAAAGGTCAAAATGTTTTCAAACAAGATAAAGAAGTAGATGAAGTTGGAGTTGGTGATTGGCATTATAAAGCAATTATGCTAATGTGGGATAAAGCCAGTTCATATGGTAGAAAGAAAATTGGAGCAGCAGTTTGTGCAAATCCAAATGCTAATAAGAGAGAAGTAGAAAGAGAATTACGAAATTTTGGATATAGAGATATAACTGATGCTTCTGTTCAATTGGGATTACTAAAAGAAGAAGTTCCAGCTCCAGAGCAAAAAAAAAGTAAAGGAAGAATTATAGGCGAATTTATAAAATTTGCAAAAGATAGATTACGATTAATCAGCATACCATTTAATATTAAATTGGTAAAAGATGGTGAATTTGCTACAACATTTAAATCATTTGGTGGGTTTGACCCGGTTAATAACGATATATTTATATATGTTACTAATAGAAGTACCCCTGATATTCTAAGAACATTAGCACATGAATTAGTTCATCTTAAACAAAGACAAGATGGATATATTGGTGGACCTGAAGATGGAGCAACCGGCTCTGATATTGAAAACGAAGCAAATGCAGCTGCCGGAATTCTTTTAAGAGATTTTGGTAAACTTAACGGAAATATTTACGAATCTCTTTTAACCGAAGGTGGTGCATATGGACATATGAATCATCCGTTTGATATTTCAATGAATCTTACATTTGGTGATTTAAAAAAAATTATTAATAATGCATTAGATGGTAAGTTGGGAGTGGTTAGAGAAAAAACCGATGGACAGGCATTAGCAATCAGTTGGAAGAATGGTAGATTAATTGCAGCTCGTAACAAATCACATTTAGCAAATGGTGGAGCAAACGCTTTAGATATGAGTGCGTTAGCATCTAAATTTGGAGGAAGAGGCGCATTGAGTGATGCATACAATTTTGCAATGAGAGATTTATCAGCAGCAATTAGTGGATTAGGGGAAAAAGAAAGACAGAGTATATTCAAAGATGGTTCAGCATTTTGTAACTTAGAAGTAATCTATCCACAAAATGCAAATGTAATTCCTTATGGACAATCTTTATTAGTATTTCATAATGTAGTTGAATTTGATGAAAAGGGAAATGCAGTTGGTAGTGTAAAGGGTGCAGAAAGTAAATTAGCATCTATGATTAAACAAACTAATGCACACGTACAATCTCAATATACATTACAAGGCCCTCCAATTACAAAACTTCCAACCGATGAGAAGTTAAGTTCTCAAAAAGGTAAATTCAACGGAATGTTATCCAAATTACAATCTGAATTTAATTTATCAGATACGGCTGGTATAGCTGAATATCACTATTCTTGGTGGATGAAATTAATTAATAATTCTAAAAAGAATTTAACAAAATTAGAAAAAGAAGGGTTAGCAAGAAGATGGGCATTTGATGATAAAGCATTTGGTATTAAATCAATCACCGATGAAGATGCTAAAAAATGGGCAGATGGAGTAGATAAAGATGCTAAGGATAAAATAATGAAAGGTAATATTCGTAAATTCGAAGATATCTTTTTAGGCGTTGGAGCTGAAGTATTATCATTTATGAGTTCAGTATTAACTGCTCAACCTGATAAAGCATTACAATCAATTAAAGCATCATTAGAATCATCTATATCAGATATTCGAAATGGTGGTAGTGAAGCTCAAATAAAAAGATTAGAAAAAGAATTACAAAGATTAAATGCTATTGGTGGATTTGAAAAATTAGTTCCGAATGAAGGATTAGTATTTTTCTATAAAGGTAACACATATAAATTAACAGGAACATTTGCTCCCTTAAATCAAATTTTAGGAATTTTTAAGTTTGGGAGATAAATTATATATATATGTATATATAAAAGGTTATAAATAAAATAAATTATGGCAAAGAGAAAAAGCTTTGAAGAAAAAAATAATCATATTCACCCAACTCGTAAACTAATTATAGATACAGTATTTGGTAGAACTGATGATAATCAAACGACTTTTGGTTACGAAAAAGAAGGAGAGCAAACTAGAGAAGTTGGAGAAACGTGGGTAGATACCGATGGCAAAGAATGGGAACAAAAGGAAGGTTATAAAATAACAGTTTCCCAAATGGATGAGGTTAGACAATATTTAGATAAATTAAATAATTGTCAATCTGAAGAATGTGATACTATAAAATATAGTAATGCAGATAAGAAAGTAATTCGTAAAACAGGAATGTGTGTAACTTGTTTAAGAAATTTTGAACAAAGATTAAAAGATGATGGAACATACCCATTTTATGAAGATTATAAAATAACTAATAATCAATTATCATATGTTACTGATTTGAAAGCTCAATTTGAAGAAGGATTGAGAGGAATATCACAAACAATGGAATTTATAAATGAAGATGGTACTATTCAAAAATGGCATTATGATATTGATATTGATAAAGTAAAAGAAGATTTACAAAATGATATTAATGGCGCTACCGAAGCAATTGAAGCTCTGTTGGAAAGGAAAGCGGCATTGGAAGATAAGTTACAAGAGCTTAATCATTTAGAGCTTATAAAAAATTAAAAATTATGAAACAATTATTAAATTTAAAAAACATAGCAATTGCAGTTTTGATTGCAGTAGTAGTTTTTCAACAATGTGGCGGAAACTATAAAAGAAATGCCGAAATTGTAAAAGTGGATGGTAAAAAGTATGAACTTCTTAAATATGCAATTGATACAGTTGAAGTAGTTAAAACTAAAGTAGTAACTAAAAAAGGTGATGATATTTATCACGAAACAATTGTTGAGAAAGAAGTAATCATCCCAGCAATCATTGATACTTTAGCATTATTAAAAGATTACTATTCAAAAGTATTATATAAAGATACATTGGTATTACCTGATTCATTAGGAACTGTAGATGTAACAGATACAATATCTCAAAATAAAATATTTGGTAGAACTTTTAATGCAAATATTAAACAAAGAATTATCAAAGAAACTACAATTGTAAAAGAATTACCAAAAACCCAAGTATATTATGGAATTACAGGTGGATTTAATAAAGTAGATGTAGTTTCAAATTTAGGAGCTGGTGTATTGATTAAAACCAAAGGTGATAAAATATATCAATTAGGTATAGGAGTTGCTAACAAAGTTGGAACTGATGGAACTAATGGAGTATTATCTCCATTTATCGGCGGTGGAGTGTTTTGGAAGATTAAATTTAAAAAATAATGAGTGTACAGGGGCAACCTAAAAAGACACTAAAAGAAATCATCTCCGATGAGTATAAGAAGTGTGCGTTAGACCCAATATACTTTATGAAAAAGTATTGTATCATCCAACACCCTACTCGTGGAAAGATTCCGTTTCACCTTTATCAGTTCCAGGAAAATTGTTTAACAGACTTCAAAGATAATCGTTTTAATATTATTCTTAAATCTCGTCAGTTAGGTCTATCGACCTTATCTGCAGGATTTATTTTGTGGAAGATGGTATTTAATCAAGACTACAATGCATTGGTTATCGCAACTAAAGTAACGGTAGCTAAAAACCTTGTAGAAAAGGTAAGAGTTATGCACGACTTACTTCCTATTTGGTTAAGAGATGGTAGTAATAGTTCAGTAGAAGATAATAAACTTTCTCTTAAATTAAAAAATGGTTCGCAAGTAAAAGCAATCGCAAGTTCTCCAGATGCAGGACGTTCGGAAGCCCTATCCTTATTAGTTGTGGATGAAGCCGCATTCATTAGAGATATTGATGATATTTGGTTATCGGCACAATCTACATTATCAACAGGTGGTTCTGCAATCGTATTATCTACTCCAAATGGTGTGGGTAATTGGTTTCATAAAATGTGGGTAGAAGGTGAGAGTGGTGCAAATGGATTTAATAATATAAATTTACATTGGACTGTACATCCTGAAAGAAATCAGGAATGGAGAGATGGACAAACTCGTATTTTGGGAGTAAAGGGAGCATCGCAAGAGTGTGATTGTGACTTTATTGGTTCGGGTGATACTGTAATCGACCCAGCATTATTAACTTGGTACAAAGAAACATATGTAATGGAGCCTGTTGAAAAACGAGGTTTTGATGGAAATTTATGGGTATGGGAACATCCCAATTATAACAGACAATATATGGTATCCGCTGACGTTGCACGTGGAGATGGAGCCGATTTTTCAACGGTACAAGTAATTGATATTGAAGATAGTTCACAAGTAGCTGAATATAAAGGTAAAGTTGATACAAAAGATTTTGGAAACTTCTTAGTAAGTTTAGCAACTGAATATAATAATGCATTATTAGTAGTAGAAAACTCAAATGTGGGTTGGGCAACTATTCAACAAATTATCAATAGAGGATACCCAAATCTATTCTATATGAGTAATGATTTAAAATATATTGATACCGAAAGGCAGATGAGTAATAAATTTTATAGAGATGAAAAGCAAATGGTTGCAGGATTTTCTACAACATCTAAAACTCGTCCTCTTATCATATCAGCATTAGATACATATATGAAGGATAAAGATATTTTAATTCGCTCTAGTAGATTAATAGATGAGTTATTTACCTTTATATGGAATGGCGGTAAAGCTGAAGCAATGAAGGGATACAATGATGACTTAACAATGGCATTAGGTATTGGATTATGGGTTCGTAATACGGCATTAAGATTAAGACAAGAAGGTATTGATTTGACTAAAAGTATGTTGAACTCAACTACTATACAAAATGATACAGGCGTTTATGCTGCAAATTGGCAAAATCAACGTAATCCATATGAAATGCAGATAGGAAAAGGTGAAGTTGAAAACTTAACTTGGTTGCTAAAGTAATTTTTTTATATTTATATGTTGAAACTATTCTAAATGAACGAAGATTTAAATAAATGGTTTAAAGAAAAATGGGTAAACATCGGAAAAAAGGTCGATGGTAAACACCCACCATGTGGAACTTCGGGAGAAAAGAAAGGTTATGCAAAATGTGTTCCTGCGGCAAAAGCAGCCGGAATGAGTAAAAAAGAAAAAGAAAGTGCAACTCAAAGAAAAAGAGCTGCACAAAATGATGCAGGAAGAGGCGGTAAAGATAGTGATGGACAAGGTAAGAAACCAATATACGTTTCAACTAAACCAAAAAATGAAACTATGAATATAGAAGAAAGACTAAATTTATTTTTAGAAAAAAATTGCCCAACCGATGCAGGTAAATGGGCAGCATCTAAAGCAGCAGCAAAATCTAAATTTGATGTTTATCCATCAGCATACGCAAACGGATGGGCTGCAAAAAACTATAAAGGCAAAGGTGGTGGTTGGAAAACTTGCAATGAGGGAGAAGCTAATGCATTGTGTGAAGATTGCTGGGATGGATATAAGCAAGTTGGTGGTAAGATGAAAAATGGTAAGATGGTGCCAAATTGTGTTCCAATAAGTGAAGAGGTTGATACCGATTACGATGAATTGGATGTAGAGCCGGAAGAAATTGAAGATTTCATTGAATTTTTAAAAGCATATAAGAATACTTTAGCTGAAGCAAATTGTAATTGTGTTTATGAAGCAGAATATCAGGGTAGAAATGTTCAGTTGGGTAAACCAATGCAAGGTGATGTTAAGAAATTCAAAGTATATGTAAAGAATCCTGCCGGAAATATTGTTAAGGTAAATTTTGGACAAAAAGGAATGAAAATTAGAAAATCAAACCCAGCTGCTAGAAAATCATTTAGAGCAAGAATGAATTGTGATAACCCAGGACCAAGACATAAAGCAAATTACTGGTCTTGTAGAAAATGGTAATTAATTTGTTAATATCAAATAAATTCCATATCTTTGAATTAAAATATAAAATATAAATGGCAGCAGATAAATCATTTTTCGGTAGGTTACAAAAACTATTCTCAACCAATACAATAGTCCGTAAAACAAAACAAGGTATCAAAGTAATAGATACCGATGAATATCAAGGATTAACAACAAATCTAATAGATAGGTACACTCGTATGAAAACTCCACAATATAGTGGTGGTTTAATAGAATCCGCAATGGCTTATCAGCAAGTTAGAATTGACTTGTTTAGAGATTATGATGGAATGGATAATGACCCAATTTTATCATCAGCATTAGACATTTACGCAGATGAATCGACTGTAAAGAATGAAATGGGAGATGTACTTAAAATAAATTGTGCAAACGAAAATACAAAAGAAATTCTTAGAAATCTTTTTTATGATATTTTAAATATTGAATTTAATTTATGGCCTTGGTCCAGAAACTTAGTAAAATATGGTGATTTCTTTTTACATTTAGAAATAGCTGAAGAATTGGGTATTGTAGGTGTACAACCTTTATCAACATACGAAACCTCAAGAGTTGAAGGATTTGACCAACAAAATCCACAACGAGTTAAATTTGTATATGCACCATATCAGAATCCAAATAGTGCAGTAGTAACCGCTACTTCTAAAAGAGAATTTGAAAACTATGAAATAGCTCACTTCCGTTTATATTCAGATTCAAACTTCTTACCATATGGTAAATCAATGCTTGAAGGTGGTAGACGAGTTTGGAAACAATTAACATTAATGGAAGATGCGATGTTAATCCATCGTATTATGAGAGCTCCTGAAAAGAGAATATTTAAAGTAGATGTTGGTAATATACCACCGGCAGAGGTTGATAACTACATGCAAAAAATTATCAATGGTTCTAAAAAAGTTCCTTTCTTAGACCAAGCTACGGGTGAATATAACTTAAAATATAACATTCAAAACTTAATTGAAGATTATTATATGCCAGTTCGTGGTAGTGATAATGGAACTTCAATTGATACCTTAAAAGGTTTGGAATATAATATGATTGATGATATCAATTACTTAAAAGGTAAGATGATGGCAGCATTAAAAATACCAAAAGCATTTTTAGGATATGAAGAAGATATTAGTGGTAAGGCTACATTGGCGGCACAAGATATTCGTTTTGCAAAAACAATAGAAAGAATTCAGAAAGTATTAGTATCAGAATTAACTAAGATAGCAATCGTTCACTTATATGCACAGGGATTAGATAGTGAGGATGAATTGGATTTCCAATTGGAATTAACAATACCATCTAAAATTTATGAGCAAGAAAAAGTTGAATTATATACATCTAAGATAGCATTAATTACACAAATGCAACAAACTAAGATGTTTTCTAAAAAGTGGATGTATGATGCTATTATGGATATGACTCCTGAAGAGCAAGATGAATTAACAGTGGATGTTATTGAAGATACTAAACAAACATTCCGTTTAACATCAATTGAAACTCAAGGTGTTGACCCGGCAAAAGAAACTGGAACGGAAGAACCAACCAATGTGGAAGAAGAAATTCAAAAAATAAAAGAAGAATTAGAGGAAGATGGAAAAGTTGGTAGACCAAAAGACCCGGTTAGATATGGCAAGGATGACCATCATTTAGGAAGAGACCCATTAGGAATTAAAACTTTAAAGCAAAAAGCTCAAAGAGAATCTAAAGAAATATTTAAAGATATGTTAGGTAATAAAAAGACTATTTTGATGGAAGATTTACATAAAAAGTAATAATCCACAATAAACATATATTTATATCAGAGAAATTATACAATTAATGAAAAATATTAAGCACTCTAAATTTAAAAACACAGGATTCATTTTTGAATTGCTAGTTAGGCAGATTACATCGGAAATCATGTCTGGCAAAGAAAATTCAAAAGCTGAAAAGATATTAAAAGAATATTTTTCAGGTAAAAAAGAGCTTTCAAAGGAATTGAAATTATATCAGTATTTGATTAATGAAAAATATAATTCAGAAAACAAAGCTGAAAAATTCGTTGAAACCGTATGTGAAGCCCGTAAAAGATTAGATGAGCAAAAGCTTATGAAGGAAAAATATAATTTAATAAAAGAGATAAAAGAAGCTTATGATATAGATGAGTTTACTAAATCTTCAATTTCAAATTATAAAAATTTGGCTTCTATTTATAAAATATTTGAAGCAACTGTTACAAAAGAATCATTTGAACCAAAAGATATCGTTAATTCTAAATTTACTGTTGTTGAAAATATGATTAACTCTTCAATTGAAAATAAAGATAAAAAATTAAATGATAGAGTTTTTGAAGAATACAAAAAGCAAGATGAAGAAGTTAGAATGCTATCATACAAAATGTTAGTAGAAAATTTTAATAAAAAATATAATAACTTATCAGCTGGACAAAAGAATTTACTTAAAGAGTATATTAATAATATTAATAATACAGGTAAATTAAAAGAATATGTTAATGAAGAGGTTAATACTTTATCTGAAGGATTAAAAGAAGTTGGTTCTAAAATTTCTGATAAAGTTACAAAAATTAAATTAGCTGAAACTATTTCTAATATTAGAAAAATTAAATCAGTTAAGAAATTAAGAGAATCTCATTTGTCTGCATTAATGATGAGTTACGAATTATTAAAAGAATTAAAAGAAAGTTTAAATAAATAAAAATGACAAATTATAGAATTTTTAACGCAAAAGAATATACAGCAGGACAATCTGGTTCATTAGAAAGAGTATGGGGAGTAATGAGAGGTTCAGCAATTTGTTCAGGTTCAATAACATTGGAAGGTGTTGTTGATAATAACCTAAGTGGTACAATCGCACAAACAAATAACCATACTACTTTAAAATTAGAACACTTAGCAGTAGGAGAGCCAGTTCCTTGTTATGTTAGAAGTATTACAGTAACATCTGGTAATGCATATTTATTAGCATAATAAAGAAAAAAATGCCAGCACAATCCAAAGCACAACAAAAATTTATGGGAATGGTTCATGCTACTCAAAAGGGTGATATGAAATCTCCATCTCCAGAAGTTAGTAAAGCAGCAGACTCAATGAGTGATAAAGATGCTAAAGATTTTGCATCAACATCTCATAAAGGGTTGCCTGATAAAATAAAAGAAATGGTATTGGCTGAATTACGTTCAGTAAGAGCCATTCAAACGGATTACGCTAAAACGTTAGATGCTATTCAGCAAAACTTAGAAGGATATAAAAAATCTAAAGGAACTCCAAACGAAAATCAATATGTACAAAAACTTAAAGCACTAACTGCACAAAAGAAAAAACTTTCTGCAGAATTGGATGCTAAAGTTGGTGATATGTATAAAGATGCCGAATTGAAAGTGGATGAAATGAATGTTACTGGCAATGTACAAGGATATGGTACACCACATGCATTTGGTAAAGGTGAGGATGAAAAAACTAAAGGTAAAAGACAAGCTGATTTAACAGGATATAGTGTAGTTAAAGAAGGTAAATACTATGTAACCTATAACAAAGGTAGAGGACAGGGTAAGGGGTTGGAAAAAGAATTTGATAAAAAAACATTTAGTTCAACCAATAAGCCAAAAGTATTCAATTCATTTAAGGATGCAAAGAAACACGCCGAAGATATGGAAAAAATGTTTCGCCATTCGATAGGTGGTGGAACGGCATATTGGGTATCAGATGAAAAAATGAATCCAATAAACGAAAATCGTTGGTTAGAATTAAAAAGAGATGAATCTACTGCACAATCTAAGATTGGTAGAGGCATATCTAACATCAATAAACAATTAGCAGAAATGGAAAGATTTCTTAATTGGTATGGTAAAATTAAGAACGAAAGTGGGGTAGATAATAAAAGTTATTGGAAAAGAACAAATAGTCATATTTATAGTATAAAGGAACGATTACTAAAATTAGACCAAAAAATAAGACAAATTTCAGAATAATGAAAATATCTCAATTAAAAGAGCTTGTTAGACAAGTAGTAAAGGAAGAAAATGATTACCAACAATTATTTAAACATATGTTAGATAAGACTGGTAAGGATATCAACTCAATGGGCGATGATGAAAAGAAGAAATTTTTCAACGCC
>Ga0208441_1000129_pt1 | contig 26609 bp, 54 predicted proteins | sample Colrivmet1548B02_FD_187648 | JGI IMG/M metagenome (GOLD analysis project Ga0208441, IMG submission 187648) | Estuarine microbial communities from the Columbia River estuary - metaG 1548B-02 (SPAdes) (version 2) | ecosystem: Environmental > Aquatic > Marine > Intertidal zone > Estuary | place... | reverse complement strand
GATCGGTGTATTCTTTGAAACCACCTTCTGGGTAACCACCACCCTGTAACACAACATTACCTCCTTTATCGAATAACATATTATCACCAGCCGATATTAAACCGAACTTCTCAAAATAACCTGGCATTAATTTACCTCTACTGGTTATAATACCAACAGTATCTTCGTTGGCGTCATCGCCACCCTCATTTGCTTTCTCAAGATATAAACCTTCACTATCAACGTATTCATCCCAAAGATCTTTTAATTGTTCTTTGCTAGGGGTAATTCTCTCACCATTACTAACAACACATTTGTTTCTACCATCAACATAAACAACACCCTCAAACTCAAGTGATTCTATTTCATGTCCGTTTAATGTTTTATAAAACATATCCTCAAAGTTAGTGGATTCATCCCCATAAGAATTTTCACCGCTTTGATAATCGTTTACGCTTACAGGACCTTCGTTAAGACCCATCATCTTGCGCATTTTAGCTATTTCTTCGTTTAATAAAGGTTTTTTCATGATATATGCTTTTTTATATATAATCGCAATTATATGCTTTTTTACATAATAAATACTTGAAACTTTCATAAAATCACGTATATTTATTGGAGACCTTGTGATTGGGTTCCATGCGTACTGGATGCGTTTGAGTTGGAATTGATACCAACGATATGGACACCAAATACAAAAAAATATAAGGAAAATGTTATACACGTACATTAATACTGTACCTGCGCCAAGTGCGTTCATCACAGTAAACAAGCAAAGACTCCGTCAAAACGGAAAGCAGGTCTACATGAAAGACCAAACAGAGTTCGAGATCGAACTTTACAATCCCACAAAAGAAAAAATAATGGCAATGATCGATTTGAATGGTAAGCCCATTTCAAGTTCGGGTATCATCTTAAAACCAGGTCAACGAGTATTCCTTGAAAGATTTCTGGATGATGAGAAAAAATTCCTTTATGAAACTTACGTGGTTGATAATAATAAAGAAACCAAAGAAGCCATCGCTGAGAACGGAAAGGTTACGGTTAAATTCCACAAAGAATCAAAACCAAGACCAAGAAGTTTAAGCTACGGCACCATCTTTAACGGTTCATCTGGATTTGGTTGGAGTGAAGTCACTTACACAAACTACAACACCCCAGTAACATGTGATACATCTGATGTTATAGGTACTCATAATACTTTCTTAACAAATAGTGTTAATTTTGCCAATATGAAAGAAACGGGTGCTGTTGAACAAGGTGGTAAAAGTAATCAAGAGCTAAGATCAGCCAACGGAGACTTTGAATGGTTCCACACATGGATAGATGAGTGGCAAATCATGCCATATAATCAACAACCAAAAACAGCTAAGGATCTGGTTGAAAGATGTGTTAAATGCAACACAAAAATAAAGTCAAATTATAAGTTCTGCCCTGAGTGTGGTCAAGAAGCCTCAACAAAAGATATAACGGAAGGTTTTTTAAATTCTATGTCAAAAGAGGAACTTATTAAAATGATTATAGATAAAATGTAAAATAAAATTCACAAGGTCATTAAATCCCGCTTTTGGCGGGATTTTTTTATTAGTTTTGGTGATATATATAATAAAGCCCCAGAGATCATGACAAACGAAGAATTTACCGAAGAAATCCTTTTCGAGGCTCACACGGAAGGATTTATTGATGAATTAAGAACTTACATCAATAATTTACCAATAATTGATCAGAAGCTACCTTTTAATGAAAAGGTTCAGATCGCTTATAAAATTTTAATGGATAAAAGAGGGGAAGAGGGATTATCATAAGATAGTAACTATTTATAAATGAAATGAATTCTTACGTATCAGGAAATACAATTTTTAATTCGCTTTTGGATAAACATCCAGATATTAGATTTGAATTATACCCAACCGAAAAAGCGAAAAGGGTTTACCTTACGGGTTTTATCGTACCAATCTCAATGAGGAATGGCGGTGCTGGTAGCGCATTCATGGAGGATCTTATTGCGTTGGCTGATAAAGATGGGTGGATGATAACACTTTCACCATCAAATAGTTATGGTGGAAATGTGTCGAGACTAAAAGAATTTTATAAAAGATTTGGCTTTGTTGAAAACAAGGGAGCCAATAGAGATTTTACACACAAAGAAGATATGTACAGATCACCAAAAGGTTCGTTGAATGAAGAAATAACGAAGATGAAAAACACGATGGGGCTTGGTGAAGCCAATTCAAAATACACTGTCGATATGGCACCAGAAGAATTAATTAGAAGGGTTCCCTTTTTAAGACACTTCAAGAATTATTCTGATGACACCAGATTAAAATTCCAACACATGACCTATAATGAGAATGTGGAGTTATATAACCCTGACGGTGAACCAATCTTATTTAAACAATTTAATCTTTCATCTGAGTTCAACTACAGCGTTGTGGATATGTATGATGGCCGTCACAGGTTCATGTTATCCCTTAAACACCAAACCTGGCTTATGCCACCAGAAATTAAGGAGCCAGAACAAGCGCTATTATATAGAGTTATGACAATGGCGATGACAAAACAGATGGAATCGTTTGATTACACTTACGATGAGGTGTTGGAACAAGAAACATTAACCAAAGAACAATGGAACGAGATCATCAACAACATAAATAAATCTTTCATTGAGTTGGAAGAATACTTGGATGATGTTTTACCAGTTGAGTTGGATTCTCATTTGGGGGAGGGCGAAGTTCTTGATGAAGAAAAAAAGAAAGCGGATCGTTGTCTTAGAATAGCGAGAAGAAAATACGACAAACCATCGGCATATAGATCTGGTGCGATTGTGAGATGTCGCAAGGGAAAAATCTGGAAGGATCTTAAGGAAGAAGATGTTAATGACGCCCCAGAGGACGTTAAGACTTTGATCTATAAGGCGCACGATGCAATCACAAGAAGAAAGGGCAAAGATTACGCCCCAGACGTTCATGAGTTGCAAGCGTGGATAAACGATCACCTTGAGAGCGAGGAAGGGTTGGAAGAGGCTAAGAAAACAGACTACTCAAAGGAGAAGAAGGACGGATTGCACGGATGGTTCTCCAGAAGAGGTGGTGGTGGAAGCAAAGGATGGGTTGATTGCAACACATGTACAACCGTTGGCGGAAAAAAGAAATGCAAAGCCTGTGGAAGAAAAGATGGTGAGAAGAGATCTAAGTATCCATCATGCAGACCAACTCCAGCATCATGCGGAACACCAGGAAAAGGAAAAAAATGGGGCAAGACAAAAGAAGAGTCTTACGATATTATGAATGAAGAAGAACAAAAGGAAAAGAAAAGAATCGCATTATTATTCATTGTGATTGATAACAAGGTATTGTTATTTAAGAGAAGCCCAGAGGAAACAACAAACCCTGGCAAATACGGAATGCTTGGCGGTCACATAGAAAAGGGTGAGACCCCAGAAGAGGCGTTAAGAAGAGAAGTTAAAGAAGAGGCTGGCGTTGAAGTTGGCGCATTCAAGAAATTAAAGGTATATGAATTGGATGAGGTTCAATTAAATGTGTTCTATACGAATGAATTTGACGTGGATAATGTTAAACTGGATAAGAAGGAGCATACCGCAAAGAAATTCTTCACACTGGAAGAATTGGATGAGATGTCACCAGAAGAATGCATTGACACCAATAAAGGTATTGCCAGAGATTATAACAAGAAAGCGCAAGAGGATAAACAACTCAATGAAACGTTATTAAGAATGAAATCAATCATTAATAGATAATACATGTTGTTCAATGAACAAATATCGAAAATGAAGACAATGATGGGGATCTCCGAAGAGATGATAGAGATACCTGATGATAGTAGTTTAATGAATTTCTTTCATGGCGGTGACTTAGATGAAATCAAATACGATATACAACAAAAAACCGACAGACAACAATATGGTTCTGGTTTATACCTAACAACATATTATGATGTTGCAAAAAAATATGCCAAGGGCAATAGGAAGATGTATTTGGTTTCGGTTCAAAAGGGTGTGGATATAAATGATAAGAAGATCGATATAGAATCTTTAATGCAATTCCTTAACCAAAACTTCCCCAAAAAAACAGCACAGGATATACTTAATTTAACCAATTACAGAATACACAATGATGGTATACCGTTATATTTGGTAAATAACATATTAATAAACCATAATTACCTTAAAGGCCCCAAGTCATTTGCATGGAGAACGTTCCTGGTTGGTTTGGGTGTTGATTACGAGATTGTGGATAACGCTTTTGGTTACGGTGACACAATGATGGTTTTATATAACCCGAGTTTAATAAAGAATGTTAAACGAATCCAACCAAAAGACACACTACCCACATACGATTTAGCAAAAAAATAATTTACAGGAAATTATTAATGGTACTCTCCGCCCATGGGGCGGTACGGGCCGTCATTGCCCCATATGATCCACCACGTTTTTCTTAACCTTCGAGATCATTTTAAGCATCTTTGTATTATCGGATTTAATAACAACGGTTTTTTCAACTGGTGGTGAAGGCATCTCCATTCTGGCAACCTTGGGTTGGTTCTCATCGCCATACTCTTCCACATAGACAGGTCTGTATTCTTTTCTCTCATATACGGTTTGAGTCGATAAAACCTTCCCATTCTCAGACTTTGCAACCGATTCAATATTGGAAAGAAGATCCATGATCTCTTTCTCCCTTGTCACAAACTTATCGGTGCAAGCCATCTGGTCATTGAGTATCCTGTCGTTAAGATCATTCACTCGTTGTGTAAGTGTTTGAATTTCAGTACGTTGGTTCTCCACCTTAACCTTTAGCTCTTCGGTGTCATGAGTTAATGAATCGATAACCTTCGGCCCCACGCTTATGAAAGTGATGGAAAGCAATAAGAATACAAGAGCAAGCAGACGCTGGCCCATGGATAACTTTGAGAGGATCTCTGAGATGTACTTGAACATAACTTTGGTTTAGATATAAATATAAGGTTGTGGTCTTATATGTTTAGCTGAACATCCCAGATGCCATTCTATACCAGTCTTTGAAATATGTTTTTAGATAGAATTTCATAGCACCCTTTACTAAATCAGGTCTTTGAGGGTCATTTTTTTCCATATGGTCCCATTCATTGCTAACAGCCTCGTCAGCAGCGCTCTCTAAAGCATCATACATACCGAAGGTAAATTCCGTTGGTTCGTTAAGTTTATCGTGAATCATTCTACTGGTAGTGTCAAAAAGTTCATCTTCCGAATCCTCTTCGTAATCCCTTTCATCTTCAGAATCATTGTAGGTGTCTCTATTGGAAGCATCCATATCCCACATCTCACCTTCATTAAGGCCCATCATTTTGCGAATTTTTGAGATCTCCTCATTTAAAATATTCTTTTTCATAACAATATATTTTTATAATAAATACATGATTATCGTGTAAATGACCGATATTTTAAATTATCGTTTAAAAGGCCGATATTTTGGAATAAAATTTTCCCCAGAAATTTTTTTGAAAAATGGTTTTGAAATAAACATAGGGTCATGTTTTGGGAATGATATATGGGAAAAGAGTTTATTGATCGTAATAGGGGGGTCCGAAATTTTGGAAAAAAAATACCTGGAAATTTTTTTTTGGAAATACTTCATACGGATGTTTGAGCCCCCCTTTTGGGGTAACCCCCCCGCCATATAGGGGGGCATACCTAGGGGGGGAGGGGTATATTGCCTATTTGCCCACCAAATGCCGTTTCTAGGGACTTTTGCCCACAAAGTAAGGTATTGCCATATCTTTATATATTAAACGCTCTTAAAACGCAAAAAAGGGGCATCTCTGCCCCCTTTCCGAATGTGTGGTGATTACTTCACCACCTCTGCGAACTGCTCAAATAACTTTCGTTCCTTTTGAGCCATAGACCCGAACATCTTTGTGTCCTCTTTACCCTCACCGATAAAGTGTGTAGTGTACTTTGTTACACCACTGAACAAACCCCACAAGGTATTGCCTTTGTAGTTGGTTTCTTGCTTGAGTGCCTCGTTGAAACGCACAATGTTGTTTTTGTTGCGTGTGCTGATAGTTTCAGCGTCTGCCTTAACGTCCGCAAGGGAAACGGCAAAGATTGCCTTTAAGACCTCGTCAACGTGCTTGTCTGACATTTGAACCTCTGACAACTTCTTGATTGTCTCAAAGTTTGCCTTCTCCTCAATGCGTACTTGCTCCGCTGATTTAAGCAAATCCTCAACCTTAACCGACATTGATTTAGTGTGCTTCACCTTTGAACCCAAACCACGATACGCACCAAAGAAAGTGTTTTGGCAACTGATTGTAAGGTGAGAATGTCCGAACGCTAAAGACGTTGAACCATCGAACGAATTAACTGCCGTTAAAAAGCCTTTCACCTTGTCACCATAACCCAAATTAAGGTCATCTGTTTTTAATTGGATAAACACCTTTGCACCGCCATTCAAAGACCCTGCCGAGTGGATAGGCAAATCTGCTGATTGCGACAACTCAAAAAGCAATTCTGCCATTTGCTGATTTTGGAAAACCTCATAGGAATTTTTGTGAACCCCTAGAATTTTTTGCGTATCCTCACGAACGATAGCCACGCTATCTGTAATGATACCACTTGCCGTTTGCAAAACTTCTTTGTTTGCTGACCAATTCAAACCCGCTTGCTCTAAAAGTAAGAAGGCGTTAATGCTGTTGTTGTTGTTAATGTAGAACATAATTTAATTGTTTTTAATTGTTAAACCTGTTGCAATATTACGGCTAATCTTTTTTATGTGCAAATTTATTTTAATTAATTTCAAAGTTTTTTTTCCATAGCATAAAAAAGTTTACACGCAAATTTATTTTAATAAAAAAAAAATAAAAGGCAGGTTGGAGTCTACCCTCTGCGGCTGTTCACCGAACCCGTCTCGATCTCTCACTGACAATACAAAGGTCGCTATAAAAAAGTTTATGTGCAAATTTATTTTCGTGTTTGGTAAAACTTTTTTTTTATGGATCTATACGAAATATATGATTTTCGTTTTAAGGGCATTTTGTGGGGTTGTCGGTGCAATCTTATATAAATTAAATTAGACGCTCTTAAAACGCAAAAAAGGGGCATCTCTGCCCCTCTTTGGTTGGTTTGTGGGTTGGGTTATCCGAAGATAACTTCCTCGCCACACTTGATTTTCTCAATTCCCTCTACCTTGATAGTGCGAATGATAACATCATTGTCAAGACCTTGATTTACTGCCTTGCTTGTGCTTGGTCGGAACTGCTTGATAATCTCAATTTGTTCTGCCGTTGCTTCTACACCATTAACAAAGTAAGTAAGCGTTTTAGCGTTATTACAAGCGAACTTTAAGTACTCACAAGATAGGTCGCTTTTCTTCGCTACGATTGAACCATTAAAGCCATCATTTACGGGAGTGAACCAATTTTCTTTGGCTTGGAAATCCGCTTCTTTGCCCTCACGAACTCGTGCGTTGTTTACCATATTTTGATAGTTAGCGTTTAACAACATATTGTAGTTAACTAACTTCGTTACAACTGCATCTTTCAAAGGGTTACCTCTTTTAAGTTGCTTCTGCTCAACTACTGCCAATACTTGTGCGAAAGTTGCTGAACCGCCATCTTTGATGACTTGTGCGATGATTTGTGTTTTTTTGTTTTTCATAAGAATTAAATTTGTTTAACTGATTAACTTATACAAATGTACGGGTTTGATAGTTTATGTGCAAATTTATTTTAATCAAAATGAAAATATTTTTTTGTTTAATGTTTTTGCCCGAAAGTTAAACAAGAAAAAAAAGGGCAAGTTACCTCTGATTTACTTCGTGGTTTCACCCCCGCCCTTCGTTGTTCCCTAACGACAATGTAAAGGTAAACATAAAAAAGTTTATGTGCAAGTGCCAAACTAAAATTAATTAAAATAAAAAAGGGGAACTTTCGCTCCCCTTTTCTGATTACCAATTTGTGCTTCGGTAAGTGGTTTTCGGACCTTTGTATTTTGTTTTGGTCATGCACCCTTTTTTCTTTACTTTGTATGTTCCGTATTTTGAACTTGCACAACTTGTAGTTGTTAATGATACTGCGAAAACGACTACTAATAAATAAACTAACTTTTTCATAACTTTAATGTTTAATTGTTTAACTGATTAACTTAATGTAAATGTACTGGCTTTAAAGTTTATGTGCAAATTTATTTTAAATAAAATGAAACTTTTTTTTCGATTGAAATATAAGGTAATAAAAAAGGGGCATCTCTGCCCCTCTCTTGTTGATTGATGTCTTTTTAGTTGTAAGCATCGCAAAGACCATGACTGCGGTGTCTCTCGGGCTTGATTGGTGCGTAGTGTGTTTTGTACGCATCGCATTGGTGGTATTTAACTCTTTTGTGTTTTTTAAGCTTCTTACCGCCATCGTGGGCAAAACTTGTTCCTACTGCTACCAAAACTGCTACTGATAATAAAACTAACTTTTTCATAATACTTAATTGTTTAATTGATTAACTTATTGTAAAGGTGCGGATAAAAAAGTTTATGTGCAAATTTATTTATCTAATTAAGTGATTTTTTTTTAATTAAAATAAAAAAGGGGAACATTTCTGCTCCCCTTGGTCGTGTCGTTAATCAATTAAACCCAACCATTTCTTCGGTAGTGATTGCAATTATCTCTATTAAATAACTTATTAAAGAACTTTACTCTCTTTGCCTTGCGGTAGTGTTTTTTATAGTTAAAACCTGATTGGTGGTTTTTACCTTTGCCACCATCAAAACTTGTTTCTGCGAAAGTTGTACCTGCTCCAACCATCATAAGAACTAAAACTAAAAATAACTTTTTCATATCTCATCTTTTTGATTACAAAACAAAGGTGCTAATAATAAAGTTTATGCGCAAATTTATTTTTAAACCCGATTAGAATTCTTACCAATTAATTTTTGTTTCTTCTCTATCCTCACGAGTGAACGGAAAACCAACCGACATTAATAGGATAAAAACGAACGCAACCGCACCAAAGATTGTTAGCGGAATGATTTCAGCTGAATTGTGCTCACTTAATGTGCCGAATGTGAACCCTACTGCGATTAAACCCCAAATTGCCAGGATTAACGGAATAATTTTGATTTCTCTTTTCATATTGTTTAATTTGTTAATTCAAATGTAAGAACAATAAAGTTTATGTGCAAATTTATTTTAAGGGGAAAGTTAAACTCTCCCCTCAATGATTGCACCAACCCAAATTGATACGTAGAATAAAGTGAATACTGCGGTGATAGTGATCACGCTTAAAACGAATTCTTTCGGGTCTTCCTTCGCCCAAGAAACTAATGTTTGAACCATTTCTTTCATAATGCTATTTTGTTTAATTGTTTAACAAATGTATGCATAATAAAATTCATGTACAAATTTATTTTAATCAAAATAAAAAACGTGGATTAAATTTCCACGTTCTTTTGTATCAAAGGTTGTTCTTCCCTTTCCTTATCTTCCTTTCGTCTGTCCCGTACTATTTTTATAGTTACTCCCGTAACAAATGCACCAAACGCTGAAACGGCTAACTTTGCACCCAATGACTCAAAAGGTCGGATTGTCTTATAGATTGGATAATTGTTTTCATCTTGTCCAACATAAACGGTGTTATCCGCTCCTGAATTTTCCCACGCTTGTCCATAAGATAAACCCGTTAAAGACAAAGCAAATAATAATACTAACTTTTTCATATTGTTTAATTATAAGTTAAAAGTAAATATAAAAAAGTTTATGCGCAAATTTATTTAAGGAATAACGCAATTAAATTTACTATTATTGCTGCAATCCAAAGGGATACAACTAACACTGCAAAGGTTACTACAACATAATAGAATACATCTGCTGGTTCAGTATTTTTCATTTTAATTAAAATAAGTTTCCATTATTTGTTTCTTCTTTGCCATTGTTTGGCTCATAAGATACATTGTTTCTCCCGTTGGGGCATCGTGGTGCCATATTGTTACCTCAATGATACCTTTGTTATCGGTCGCCATAAACCTAATTGAAAAGTCGCTATTGGGTGTTAACTTGTCAACTAACACTCTTGCCTTGTCCGTTTCAAATGCGGTGTACCCTGCAACATTTCTCCAAGTCAATGATAAACCATACGCAAAGAATTTCTTTGTGCGCATCTTCTTCATCATTGTATCCACTTCTTCAAGAAAGTCCTCGAACATCCATTCACCATCGAATTCTTCTTCAATTTGAGAAAGTGAATACTCTGCAAGGATTGTGCGGTGTTTTCTGATTGCTTGTTCTAATGTTGCCATGTTTAATTGTTTTGATAGTGTAAAACTACTCACAAAAAAGTTTACAGGCAAATTTTAATCAATCTTTTCTTCAATTCTTTGTAGGTGGTCTTTAATCTCCATGAATAAAGCAAGACCAAGGTATTCGTAAAAGCCAGCATCATTACCCTTGTAACTACAATACAACGCAATGAAAAAACAAACATAACTTATTATGCGGTAATATCTCCAACTATACATCTTATTTTGTTTTAGAAGGTTTAGGTAATATTCCGTCTTTAATTAGTTTGTTCCACTCTATTCTTTCTTGGTGCTTTCCTATGTAGTAAGCAATGAATGCTACTATCGGTAATAAAATTAATTGTGCCATTGCAAAAATTTTAAATTTTGGTCCAATTCCTCTTTGTCGCAACAAACTGCTATACGTGTGTATGTTGGTATCCAAAAAAACCTCTCGTTTCTTACAATGACATAACCCATATAAAGTTTACCATTATAGCAATAAACTTGCTTGTAATAACCATAACCCAAGTCCTCGAACCCACGTTTAAAAAAAGCAATAATTTTTTTCATCTTGTTTAATTTGTTATTGTAAAACTACCAATAAAAAAGTTTATGTGCAAATTTATTTTAAATAAAAAACCCCGTATTTCTACGGGGGTGTGTTTTGGTATTAAATTGAGGGGGTTACCAAAACGAAGGTGTTTCAATTTTTATCTTACTCTTTACCCACTTCATTATCTCATCGGCATAGTAAGAACTTGTTACTTCAAATAAGAATGCATCGATTTTTGTTTCCGCTCGACTATCATTTGTATCAAAAGTGTAGTCGTGTCCGCTTACTTGAAAGGTTACTTTCTTTTTCTTCTCATCGGTTGTTACTCGGATTGAGCCACCTGAATGATACTCAGATTTCCATAATTTTGTTGCCATTGCTTAATTGTTTAATAGTGTAAAATTAACAACAAAAAAGTTTATGTGCAAATTTATTTTAAATACCAAAGTGTGACCAATCTAATGCTTCTGCGCTATCAAGGTCGCAAGCAATATCAATGTTATTTAGGTGTGTCCAACACTCATCGGCCATACCCGTTGGCTTTTGGAATACTTCCTCCAAACCATTCTCATAGATAAAGGCTCTAATCACCTTCATATCGTCAGCGATCATTTCTAGGCGGTGCTTTAATTCATCCACCTCGTTGTTAAAATTTTGTGTCATTGGTTAGTTGTTTATTGTTTGAACAAAGTTGCTAATAAAAAAGTTTACACGCAAATTTATTTTGATTGATTTAAAAAAAGAAAGGGGATACATCGCTGCACCCCCTCGGTCTAACCAATTAAACAAACAAAGTTATTTATTGAACACAAACGTCCAATCATCTTTTTTGTGTGAGATTTGTGGTGTGTAACCATTGAACCCCTCACGTGAATAGTAATAGTGTACATAACGCTTAACATTCTCAACATCGCTCGTGTTAAAAGTTTTGGTAACCTTAAACGACATTGTCAATAGTTTTCCGTTACCGCTCTTGGTGATAGCCATATCTTCTTGGGATACGCTCTCTGGTAATTTAGGTTCTGCTTCGGGTGTCAATTCATTAACACACTCATACCATACTCTACCCTCTTTCTTACCATATTGAATGTAGTGTTCCCACGCATCCATACTTGCTTCCGCAACATCGGGATTCATTTGTAGATACTTCTTACGAGCACCCTCGCAATTTTGTTGAGCAAATGCCTGCACTCCCACAAACATAACTCCGATTAAAAATAGTTTTTTCATATTGTTTAATTATACTTCAAAGGTAAGTGTAAAAAAGTTTATGTGCAAATTTATTTTAAACGCACTCAATAAAAAAGTGACATACAAGCATTATAATCACTGGGTGTACTGATACGAAAAGATTTCTCATCAACAACCAGATTCGGTGAACCAACCCAACGCTTCTTAGCCTGAGCAATAGCACCACGCTTTGTCTTGGCGAACTCGGAATTCCAACCTCCACCAACGAAGTTGTAAAGGTATTCTTTAACTTGCAACTCTTTTTTCATATTGTTTAATTTAAAACAAATCTAATTATAAAAAAGTTTATGTGCAAATTTATTTTACCTAACAAGCGAATAATAAATAACCGATGGCGATTCCACCCAATAGGTGTAATGCTCTGTCATACCAAATTGATTTCATTTTATTTAAATTTAAATAATTTCAAATATAAACTTTGCAATTGCAATCAAACCACCAATTACAATTATAGTCATGATAGCGGCTGCACCCAACATGGCGGCAACCTCTCTTCTTTCTTGTTTCTCCTTACTATACATGGTTTAAGGTTTAGTCTTCCCGTTTGGATTCGAACCAAAGACCTACGGTTTAGAAAACCGTTGCTCTATCCAACTGAGCTACGGGAAGTTTGATTTCAGTAAAGGTATGAATTTAAAACTTCACAACCAAATTTATTTTGGTATATATCCACCAACATCGTTAACTTCGTAATGCGGTGCGTATTTAGGTAAATAGGTTCTCTTTGTGTAAAAGTCATAGACAACCATATCACCAGCTTTAATTCGCTTACCACTCTTCGCACATTTGCCCGAGAACTTCGCCAATATGATTTTCATTTTAATCTAAATTAAAATTGTAATAGATTAGCCATTGTCCCCTTCGGTGCATAGTTAACACCAATGAATGTTGTTGGATTCTCAATAACCGATTCAGAGATTCCATGCAATTTCATATAATCGCAAATGAATGGAATGTCCTTCTTCTTGATTCTTAACGCTTCGGTCATCTTTGTCGTGTAAGAAAATCCGTCTTTGGTAAGTGACTTCACCTTCTCTCCGCTTGCGACACTTAAACCCTCAATCCAAATAATAGAATACTTTGCCATAGTTTGTTTCGTTTTATTTAAATCAAATGTAACTATAAGAAAGTTTATGTGCAAATTTATTTTAAAAAGAAATGGGGATTATTCATCCCCACTAACAATACCCATAATTTCTCTCATCGCTTCTCGGATACCTGCCGTTCTATGTAGACCAATCATATACCCAACCAAGATAAGTTTTCTTTCATACTCGGATAATGGAATTGGCGGTGTGACTTCTCCGAACATCTCATCTCGAACCTCTTCCGCTGAACGAAGCAACGCTTCGGAAAGGTATTCAGTTACCTTTAAGTTTTCAAGGGTGCGTTCAACGGCTTCATCATACCATTGCTCTTTAACACCCATTGCATCGTGTAGTTGGCTAGAAACTTTTTCCATTGTTTAATTGGTTTTAATTATAGTCAAATCTAACAATAAAAAAGTTTACACGCAAATCCTAATAGAAAACTTTCGTGGTTTTTTTCAACTTCGGATCATTGGCAAGCGTCAATGCGTTATTACCGAATACAACCAATTCCCTTTTCGTTGGCATTGTTGTGGCGTGACAAACACCCAATAAGATTTCATCATCACAACTATAAAAATCTGCCTTAACAACCCCACTTGATTTGTATGGGTAATCTTGTGACATATTCTTTCGGATAATCTCAAAACAAAAATCTTTACTGAACATACTATCGTTCGCCAGCTTCACACACTTTGAATACTCTTCATCAGTATTCGGATACAACACAATCTTAACTTTGGCATTCTGACCAAAAGCATTCAATGTGGAAAATAAAATAAAACTAAATAAAAGTTTTTTCATATTGATTTAATTTAAATTAATTTTGTTTAGGTCAAACGAAACGCCAAGTCCCGATAATAGTTTGGTTAGATTAATATCCTCACGAATCCTATCAACCTCCCTTTCCAATAAAGACAATTCGTATAGACAAGTTTTCTTTTTCATACGATATAGCTTTGAATCAATCTTACCTAACTCCATACGAAATTCAAGTGAATCAATCTCGTCTTTTACTTGCATCGCTCTCTCGTTAATCTCGCCAACACGAACTAACAAACCATTGTTAATATCTTCTCTTTTCATATTGCAAAGGTAAGGGGATAAAAGTTTACACGCAAATTTATTATGTATAAAAACCAAGAAAGGGCGGTCATAAGACCACCCTCTCCATCGACAATTAAACAATGCCACCGATTTCACTCGGTGTATGTTAAGCCATTAACAACTCAACATTTCTTTTATTAAACTTACCTTTTGGTAATTCTAATTTACTTGCATAAGCATAGTCCAATGCCCTAAATTTACTCAACACTTTATCTCTTTCACGATTAAAGATAACTTCGTTGTACTCCATTATCCCTCTTGGTAATCCACTCCACTTTACCTTGAAAGCCGAAAACATATTCTCTGCGGTTTCAAGATGTGCTTCGTGGATTGAGGAACTTAATGTGTAGATAACTCTCTCAAAATCGTGGACACTATCCGACTGCATTTTCAAAGCCATTTCTCTTGCTTCTTCATCGGTTGGTGCGTTAAACCACTTTCGTAATAATTTTTCTAATCCCATATTTCGTTTAATTGTTTAGCAAATTTAAAACTAAAAAATTTAATATGCAAATCTTTTTTACCAAGTTTGCGGATATTTTTCCAAAATATGTTGTGGATAAAGAACTTCGTTCCCGTTCTTTAAAACATCTTCCCACCAACGGATACCATAAACCAAACGTGCTATTGCGAACTTCTGAACGTCCTCATCGTGTACTCGAAAGAATAAGTCATTGCGACCACCCGTTCCCTCTTCTCCTGGGGTCGGTAAGGTCAACACTTCTTCTGAATACTTTGCTCGTACTCCGAACTCTAACTGAACCCAATTCTCAAAGCTCTCTACTTCGTTTGCTCCGACAACTGTGCCTTCCCAAACACATACTTGATTAAAATTTTCCATTGCTTAATTGTTTTGATATTTCAAAGATAAGTATAAAAAAGTTCTTGTGCAAACTTTTTAATAAAAAATGCTTGTCTTTCCAAGCTGTCAACCTAATTTATTATTTAATGACGTAAAGGGTATCAAATCGTCTGGGTAGTCAGGACAGGATTCGAACCTGTAATTTTAAACTCCAACGGTTAGCCCTAATACTAGGGTTCGGTTTAGGAGAAATCCCTCATTTAACATACCATTGCGTCTACCAATTTCGCCACCTGACTATTTATTTTTTTTACTTACTTCAAAGATAAGTATAAAAAAGTTCTTGTGCAAACTTTTTAATACATTTTTTCTGTCATCGCTTTCGCTTTTGCAAAGTGCTTCTCAATCTGCTTGGCGAATGATACCAATCTCGCTTTGGTCTTGGCGTATGCAAAGAACTGACTGAACTCGCTATCGAACTCTATCCCACTACAATTTACATTGCGTTTGATACAATCCTCAAAGTCGTATGCTGATTCAAAATGACGTGCTAACTGCTCGTCCTTTGGAAACCCAGTGATTGACCATTGCGCTCCCTCATAATCTCCCTTGTAGATTAGTAACCCGAACGCTGTTCTAATTTCTTGTGATTTTGTTGCCATTGCTTAATTGTTTAATAATGTAAATTTATGGGTTTAAAAGTTTACACGCAAATTTATTTTCGATCAATTCCAAAAAAAATTTCATTTTGATTAAAATAAAAAGGGGGATTTCTCCCCCTTAATCACATCTTACGAACTAACTTAACATAACCACCATCCTCGGCATAGCGACCATTTATATTCTCCAAATACCTATCTTGTATGCGTATGTAATCTTTGATACAATCACGATAAGTTTTGTAAACGCAATGCTCACGATTTTTACCAACCACGTACTCGCTTCGGCTTGTCTTGATACCTGCAATGTTTTTGTTCTCCTTGCAGATTGATGACTTGAAGTGTTGGCTCTCAATCTTAAATTGAGCAAGTGCCACATTCGGTAGTACACACCCTTGGTCGATTAACTCCTTAAGGATTGCCTCATCGGTTAACTCTATGTCGTCCACCTCATCACTCAATACTCTCTCCTTAACGATTGTCTTATAGGAAACAACTTCTTTTGGTGAAATCGTAAATGCTCCCATAATCAAAAGCAAGTTTACCATAATCGAGATTGTGAACATTGGGCGATAGTCCCAAACTCTTTTTAATTGTAGGTTATCCGTCTGCTCAAACAATAACCTTTGTTTTAATGTGCTGTTTTTTGTTTTCTGTTTCATAACATTTAATTTAATTGTTTAACAAATGTATGTATAAAAAACTTTATGTGCAAACTCTGTTCCGCTTTTTTAATCAGGGTAAATCATCATTGTGCCAGCATCGTGCCATTCGTAATACCAACCACGCTTCTCGGTTTGCTCATTTAGTTTTGGGTTTACTCCATGTGAATTGTACCAACTCTCACGATAGTAATCGAATAGGTTATTATTTTCTTCACCTGATACCCAAATACCTGTACCCGCACTTTCACCATAGAATTGTTCGGTAGTCCCAACAACTCTAACTCCTTTGGTTTCGAGCCAAGCCATCATTTGTTCACGATTTAATTTTTTAATTGCCATGTCGTTTAATTATGATGTAAAACTACTGATAAAAAAGTTTATGTGCAAATTTTATTTTAATCTAATTTAAATTTCTGTACTTATAGTACTTTTATTTTAATTAAATTAAACCACAAGATTTTGATTGGTGTTTTCAGGAACTAAAATACATTGCCCATCCATGTACTCCAAGAATACTTGTTTAGCAATTTTAAATTTGCTCATTGGGTGTCTACGTCCGTTCTTTGTTAACTGATAATAACCCTGACCAAAAATTCCTGTCCATCGGAACTCCCACGTCTTTGTTGTACCATCCGCATAAAGGTAAGTTACCTTTGGCTTCGCCACTAAAAAATCTACTATGTTCATATGTTTAATTGTTTATTGATACGAATGTAAGGGTAATAAAGTTTATGCGCAAATTTATTTTAATAAGTTGATCAATTCTGGTGATAAAAAAAGGGGACGTTTCCATCCCCTCTCTCACTTGTGTAGGTTAAACCGATTAACAAATAATTTTAATCAAGTTCTTTGTTGGTACGATTACTTTGTTCACCATGCTTCCATGTATCTCAATCTGCAAACCATTCCAATCAATCACCTTTGGTGCTGATACCGAAGCAACTTTGTTAAGTTGGTTTGCTCTACGAGTAACCCAAGCCTGCTTCGCAACTTCACTGCGGTCTTTTTTCTTGGCATCCATGCGGTCATTTAAAAGTTTTTCCACATGAGCCCTACGCATAGCAATTTTTACAGCATCTTTGGTAATTCCGTTTCTGTGCTTGAAATTGGATACCGTTTTTTCGCTTACACCATAAGCAAATGCGATTTGCTTTGTGCTTTTTCCTTTTACCATTAAGTTGGCAACTCCTTCGTAAGTTAATGTTCCTTTTACCATTGTTTTTGTGTTTTTGATTATGATGTAAAACTAATTATAAAAAAGTTTATGTGCAAATAAATCTACAAATTTTTCGTAAAAACATACGTCATCATTTCTTTGGCATATGCACTCTTTGATTTATTTGCGTAGCAATAAGGTCTAACGTATTGTTTAAGACCGCACATCTCACCCATGTAGTTCTTAAAAACTTTGTCTCTAAAATGTGCATAGTCCTTTGCACCAAAAACATCTAGGTACTCTAGCAAAGATGAGTTGCGAACGTTTTTTGTCATGGTGATAAACGCAAAACCTTTCTCAAACCTTTGAAAAGCGGATACCATATTGTTTAACTTATCTATGGTGAAAGAACCGCAAAGGTCTAAATCAACTACATCGTATTTCTCAAACTCAGCATTAAAGATATCGCCTTGTTTATAGTTAAGAATTTGGTGCTTTTTCTTAAGTTGTTTATACTTCGGCAAACCATTAATGTATGTCTCGGCATCAAACTCATAAGAGTCGATTACAGCCACTTTCGAAAATCTGCTGTTTAAGGCAATCATTTGCTCAAACTCGAATGAATCTGCGGATAAGGTGAGAAAGTTGTTTAAATCGTCCGAAAACTTGCTATTTTCGATACAATTTAGTTTAAACTCTCTGCAACTTTGCTTCTCGTTGGCATCGGCATAAACAAAGCGACCAACTCTCTCCTGATACTTTCTTTCTTTAACTTGCATAAGTGATAATGTTTATTGTTTAACGTGACACAAAGATTACCATAAAAAAGTTTATGCGCAAATTTATTTACAAAATGAGTTATTTTTTTTTTTGATCCACGGATAAATAAAAAAGGGATACGTTTCCGCATCCCCTCATCGTATTCACGATTAAAAAAGAATCTTTAGACGCAAGGTATCCACTCGCTCGGTTTACTCATTGTCGCTTTGGCATCGTGAAAGCCTTCCACCATTACATTTGCAATCTTGTGGCTTGCTTCGTTCCTGCCATCAAAGTTATACTCCTCACTGGCGCAATTCTCCAACCACTCAAGACATAGTTTGGTAAAGGATTGTTGCAAAGTTCGGTGTTCACGATTCATTTCAGCGATAAACTCCTTGTTCTTGTTGCTGAATGAGTTTAGGTAGTCGGTAACATTGTTTACCACTTCCTTTGCTTGGGTTTGTGTAGCTGTGTTCATATTGTTTAATTGTTTAACGATACAAAGATTAAAATAAAAAAGTTTACAGCAAAATTTATTTTTAATCTATTTCAATTATTCTGCAATAGTTTTCCAATTCATCCAAAGGTATTCTTCCGTTATTGGATGAATAATAACCTTGGGCATCAAACCTTTTCTTCCAATCAAAGAATGCGTTTCTTGCTTCCTCCTTTGTTGAATAGGTATCACTGAAATGGATGCTGAATCCATCAGGACTAATCACATCGTATTTTTTCTTGTTTTCCATATAGCAAAGTAATATATAAAAAAGTTTACAGCAAAATTTATTTATAAAAAAAATGGGGATAATTTCTTACCCCCACTTCTCATGAAAAACAAAAACACAAATTAATTTGAAAAGAACGGCTGTATAATTTCAGCGCCACTCAACTCAACTTGTTCTTTTACATACTCAACCGCTTTGGTATCGGTTGGGTCATACACATACGCTCCGTTGCTAGAAGCTACAGCGAATTGGCCATTTGACAATCCCCAAAAGTAATAGCGGATGGTATCGTTTGGCTCCAACACATTTAAAGCGTTTGCGCACAATTCGTTTAACTCGGGAAATAATTTAACACCTCCCGTGATTGTTGATACAATTGCAAGCTTCATGCTGCCATTGTTGAACTCATTTGCTTCGGTGGTTCTTCCGATTTTGTTTAGTGCTTCCACTAGGTAAGACTTGTAAGCTCCCGCTTGCGGTCTTGGAAAAGGATTTGACATATTTAATTGTTTTTGATTATGGTACAAAGTACGTTATAAAAAAGTTTATGTGCAAATTATCTTATCTCTTTTATTGAAACTTTTTTTCCATTGGTTGTTAGCCGTAGGTATTTCATTTTAATTGAAATAAAACTAGGTAAATTCCAATCATAGATATTAACATTCTTGAAACAAGCGGGACTTGAACTAGTGAACCCATAATCATTCAATAACACATTCAATTCATTTTGTGTGAAATCGTATTCATTAAATGTTAATGTTGCCTGACCGCAAGTTGTTTCGTGTTGTATTCCCAAAACCGCCAACACCTTATCACCTTTCATAAAGATTGCATAAGATATATCATCGTATACATCGGAACTTATAGTTCCCCTTTCATCAACACCACACCCGTCATCGCAACCAGTGTATATCGTATCTTCAGCGAAATCAATATCAATTTGCTCGGGATCGTTTTGTTCATAGATGCGTTTACCAACTGAGGAATCACAACCTTTCAATGCCCAATAGCAAATAAATATAAATAAAATAAAACCAAATATATTTTTCATATTGCAAAGGTGGTGATAATAAAGTTTACGTGCAAATTTTTAATCAACTACTCCGTTTCCGTAGTAAAGGTTAAAACTTTTTGCCTTGTAATCATCTGACTGCAACCATTCTTTATACTTTCGTTCCCATTGTTTATCTTGGAACGTATAGTGTGAACCATTGCAATATCTTAAACGATTGTTAAGTTTGTAGAACTGCTCAAACATACCTATCTCGGTTGTGTCTTCAATCTCCTGCGTTCTTGTAATAACTGAAGTGTTATCATGATAACGATAACCGCTTTCCGTTACAACGGTTTCGTTTCTTGGATTCCAATAATCTAAAGTTGTTCTTAACATTTTATTTTAATTAAATTATAAATGTGTTTGGTGTCCACAATTCAAGCATTCAATATAAGGTTTGCCACCCTCACGAACTGCCGCACTATCTCCAGGTAAAAGATACCATTCATTATTTGAACACTCGGGACATTTGGCTTCATCTGAACCCATGCGTTCTTTCATGGTTAGTTGTTTCTCACCTACATGGTATGGATAAACCTCATCCATAACATTCCCCTCAATGGGAACTAAAACTGCTTTGTAAAACTTTGGCTCTCTCATATCACCATATCAATTAAAGTAAGTTGTGCTTCAAAACCGCTATCGGTTTTGTCCCATTGTCCCCCCAATGCCATTTCCGCATCCTCACGCAAAGTTTTAAGGGTTGTAATCAATGGGGTGAATACTTCTTCAAATACCTCCGAATCCAAAGTTGTTAAGTCCAAAGGTAGTTTGTCCTCAACCGCAAGATTAACAAGAATCTCTTTAATTTTTTCTGCGTATAATGTTTTTGCTTCCATAGTTCAAAGGTCTATATAAAAAAGTTTATGTGCAAATTTATCTCGATCAATTTCAAAAAAAGTTTGGGGGAATTTCTTCCCCCAATTACTTTAATCATCTTCTCGGTATTCGTACACCTCAATCTCGGTATGTAGGACAAGGTTTCTCACCCCCTCAATCTCAACAAACTCTGCCGTTGGAACTTCCTCATCAAGGTCTGCCGTTGAGTATTGGTAACTATCCTCATTCACATCACCCTCGCCCTCGTATGGCATTTGTTCTGCGTACCCAAGTAACTTTGTGTGTAAAGCGTTTATTCTGCTCTCAATCTCATCAGTCAAGATGAAATCTCTCTTGTAGTCAACATTAAATCCGTCCCAATGAACATAACGCATATTGGCTACATACTTCTCAAACAATTCGTTTTCCTCTTTTGTCAAAGGAACGTGAACTTTTGCGTGGTATCTTTCCGACCACTCACTTGTTGCCGATTTTACATACTCAAAGTCATCTTCCTCATCATTCAAGTTAATGTGAACTTTACCACTCTCACCCATATAGTGTCCGTCCGATGCTTCGTAGAAATCAATCTCACGATAAACTGCATCATTAAAGTAACTTTCCAAATCACTACACTCAACAAGGTTGTCGTTCTCATCATAAAAGTTTAGTTGGGTTTCGTTCATACTATCCCCACCACAACTGAACTCAAACTCACCTCTTGCGATGCCTTTTTCTTTCCAAGGTTTAATCATTTCATTCATAATCTTATGTGCTTTTGTTTTATGTTACAAATTAAGTAATAAAAAAGTTTATGTGCAAATTATTCTTCACCCATTCTTAACTTTTCCAATAATTCTTTGCTACGCTTTTGTGCTTCAACACTCGGAATGTCCTTAACTCCGTTATTGAACCAAGGTTGTACAACAATGTTTTCCAAGTAATCTTGTGGGGTTGGGATACCCTTGTGGCGAAAATCCTCGCTAATGTGTAGCATAGCAATATCAATGGTGTCCACACTCTTTCCGTCCGAATTGATTATGTTGTAACCGAATACCTTTGGGATAATTGTGTAGGCGAACCAAGTATTGTGTGTCAATACCCTTGATGAATTGTTGTTCATAGTTGCCTTTGGACTATCAATCAGTTCGTGGATAGCGATGTAATCTTCAATCTTACCACCCCAACGCTTAACTGAACTTTTTGAATGAATTTCTGGATTTGCCATTTGTGTTTTGTTTTTGATTATGATACAAAATACGACATAAAAAAGTTTATGTGCAAATTTATTTTCACCCAAAATAAAAAAAGTGGGGATATTTCTACCCCCACCTTTCATTTGTGGATAATCAAAAACAATAAATCAATCCCAAATTCGTGTTACTTGTTGGTTAAATGGATTATACTCCACTTGTTTGCCCATAACCCAATCCCCCTTGTCAATCTTCAAGGTCTTGTGTTCGTTACTCCAAGCACCATTCGGCTTTTCGTGTTTCAAATCACAATCTTCCTTGATAGTAATTTCGGGGAAATCAGTTGCTACTTCAATGTCCATAGCAAAGTTACCATAAAGGGTGTGTTGGTTCACTCCCTCGCCCACCAATAAGGTGTGTTTTTTAAGCGACTTTTTCATTTTATTTAATTTGGTTTTTGTTTAACTTTCAGCGACAATCAATTTAAGGTATTCTTTCTCGGTTAGGTGTCGTGGTTTGTCCAAAGGTGTGTATGTCCCTTTTGGTTTAATCATTACACAATCCCCTTGGCGAACAATCTTCGCAATGTTACCTTGTGGTACATCAGTTTGGATAGTCCAAGCAATACAATGGATAGGGTTAATCTTGCTCATATCAAAATCCCAATTACTACCCAATTCGTTTGTACTATAAACTGACCTCAAATCAACCCAAATAAGATACTCTCTATCGGTACTTGTGTCCTTGCAACGAACATAGTGGCAATCTTCCATTTTACGCCAACTATTCTCCATATTTTGGCTAAATACTTCACCTTTCACCTCAAACAATTCATAGGTATCATCAAAGGTATGCTCAACCAATTCACCTTTCTCGTTTACCCAAGTGGTTGTTTTCTTAATTGTCTTACTTGATAGCAAGGTTGGTTTGGCTTCCTTTATTATGGCTTCCATACCTAAATTCAAGATACCAACTCTCCTTTGTTCCAAGTTAGGTAGTTGTGCAATATCACCAAAGGTTGCTGGAACTACTTTGTCCCAAAAGTCCTCTAATTGTTCCATTGGACATTCATCTTGGTACTTCAATTTGAGTACACGACACCCCAAGTCAAAGGGGAACTCTACATTGTTAATTACTATTTTCATTGTGCTTTTGTTTTATGTCTACAAAGTAAATGATAAAAAAGTTTACACGCAAATCTTTTTACAAAAAAAGTTTGGGGGATTTCTCCCCCTTACTTTTAGTATTGGTATTTCGCTGAATAAACATTAATGAAATTCTCCTTCTTCTGCAAGAATGGTTTAAGTTCCTTAACAAACTTCTTTTCAAACTCCGCATCAAACAAACCACCCAATGCACTCTTAACAACTTCAAGTATTGGTGTATTGGTTGTGGTGTCATCAAAGGCACAATACAATTCAACTGACCAATCTTTTGGTATTGAACCATGTCTATCTTGGTTTATCTTTGCTTTTTTCAACCCACGCTTAATGGTAATGTTTGGTGTCTCGTAAACATCAACCTCATCATCGTACCAATCAATCTCGCTGAATGATACATTCGCCAATAATAGTTTCTTGGTCTTGATGCCCTTCCAAAAAGATTCCAACATGGTTGCCAATCTTTCCTCGTTGACATATAGTTCACTCTTACGGCTTGAACCCGAATAGTCCGAACTGATCGTCAAAGCGATTTTGTTTTCTTGTCTGCGAGCCACATTAATTGATAACTCTTCTTCTGTAAATAAATTTCTCATGTGCTTTTGTTTTATGGGACAAAGTAATACATAATAAAGTTTATGTGCAAATTTATTTTCAACTGATTTTGCAACCCATTACTGACATATAGAATACATCCCTACGGACAATTGAATTTAATTCATTTATAATTGGCTCGGTTGACGTTTCGTTATTGAACTTTTTTTTAAGGCTGGTGTATTCCGCAATGGTAATATCAATACCCTTGAACTCTGGTGTTGTTAAAACTTGGTCTAATAGTGATTTCATCTTGATTAAAATAAAATGGGGGGATTTCTCCCCCCGATTAATTATTCTGCGGTTTCCTCTTCCAACTGACAAGCTTCACCTCTTTCGGTGGCCTCAACCAACTGACGAATCTCGTGGTTGATACCACTCTTCCAATCCTCGGTTTCAAAGTGAACAGAATCAATCTCGATTTCATTCCCGTTGCAGATGCTGAACTCACATCGTCTTGAATTGACTTCAATTCCCTCGTTGTCGGCATCATCAACGATTGATTCAAGGCGGTTCGCCAATTCCTCAAAGTCGATTTTGGTTGTACCTTCGATGCTCTCAATCAATCTGATTACATCTTCCTTGGTGAACAATGAACCTGCTGATTCATTCACCTTGCTAATAACTTGTTCTTTTGTCATATAAGTGGTTTTTTTGATTATGGGACAAAGTACGTCATAAAAAAGTTTACAGCAAAATTTATTTATAATATTTTTTTTGTCACCCCCTTTATTTTACATGAATCCATGCTTACTTTTGTGGTATGAAAAAGATGCTTATGCTTTTGAGCGTGGTTGCCATGATGGCCGCTTGCTCTACGGAAACAACCGAAACAACCACGACTGTGGATTCAACTCAAGTAGTTGTTGATACATTCATGGTTGACAGCGCCAACACCAGTGTTGATAGCGCAAAATAATCAGTCAATGGTTATTGATTAAGTGGGATTCCGAAAGGGTCCCATTTTTTTTGCATAAAAATTTGGTTGTAAACTTTATTATGTATTACTTTGTACTCGTAAACAATTAAACAATGGAACTACACAAAGCACAAGTATTAGCAAATTTTTTAATGCACAAGCATGAACTCACCTCAAAGGGTTGGCGTTTTGAGTTTGATACAGCTAAACGCAGGTTTGGTTGTTGTAACCACAGGTACAAAAAGATAACCCTATCCAAAGCGTTGGTATCAATTAATGACGAAGCGAGGGTTAAGAATACAATATTGCATGAGATTGCTCACGCCCTTGTTGGTGGTGGTCATGGTCATGATTCAGTATGGCGTAGAAAGGCAATTGAGATTGGTTGTGATGGAAAGCGTTGCTACACATCAGAGAATACAGTTACACCTGAATCCAAATACATTGCTGTATGTGTTGGGTGCGGTTATGTACATAAGAAACACCGTAAACCAACAAGAATATCCGCCTGCGGTACTTGCTGTAAGGGTGTATTCCAATCAAAATATATTCTTGAGTTCAAATTAAACCCCAAATACTAATCTTATGATAGTAGTAAAACCCTTTACCGTAACCGTTAATCCTTTTACAAGGAGAGCGGTCATTTATAAAGAAGAATATCCAAGTGGTGAATCATACACACTGGAGATTCAATTCAACGATCTTGATGAATGGTATTCATTCAACATAGGTGATAAGATGTACGATGCTCACTTCCTGTATGAAGATGAGTTCTCATTCAACATTTATCCTGTTGATGAAAACAATCACAATGATTACGCTGAATGTCTTGTTGAAACCTTAAACATTTCATATTAATTAAAATGAAAGTAGCTAAACTAGTATACGCTTCATTCGTCACCAGAGTTGTGGTGGATGCAAATGCAACTGAAGAACAAATCTTAGATTCAGCCCGAAAACAATTTGCATTCAAAGTAGAGAATGAATTATCAGAGAACATTGAGGAGATTGTCAACGATGTTGAATGTCCCTACGATAAAGTTTTTGATGAATTTTAAAAATAAATTTGCACACAAACTTTTTTATATATAAATTTGCTACTGTAATCAAAAAACAAAACAATGGGACATTTTATGGACTTCGAGAAAATCTTAGTAGGACTACGAAAAGGTTTAGATGATGCTCTTATACAGGAGTTAAAAGAACACAACAGGGGATTAACTAATCCTTTGGTTATTGACGATGAGGATACCCCAATCTATTTCATTCACCCAACCGAACTTGACGGTAGAAGCAAAGCAAGTTCAATCTTTATGGATTTTGCGGGTGTTGTAATCAAAACGGATGTTGGTGAGTGTGTTGACTTCACCGACTTGGAAACCGATGATATGGTTGCAATCTATGAGTATGTTTACCACGAATTAAATTAAATTCAATATGGCACAGGAAACAATGCGACAAAAGTTAATCGATGCTATCTTTGATATGGCAGGCGATGAAATCGAAACAGTACAGGATGCAAAAAAGTTTGCAGCGATGTCCGATGAACAGTTGGTTGATGAGGTAATCAACTTAGCAAACTATTATAGAAATCAAGCCAACGATGATTTCAGAACCTTTAATGAAGCACCCTATGGAAACGATTAGACGACAGGAAGCAATCGACAGGTTGGTGGATGATGATTTAGATTCATTCCACACAGGACACCAGGACGGTGATGATTCATACGCAGCGGCACTGTTAGAATTCGGACACAAGGGCTACGCTGATTACACCAACGAGGAACTTGCTAGTGAGCTATACGAGAGATTTAGTTTTAATTCATTTAATGTAATTGACGATGAGCAAGAATAAATTATA
>Ga0208441_1000123_pt1 | contig 27536 bp, 18 predicted proteins | sample Colrivmet1548B02_FD_187648 | JGI IMG/M metagenome (GOLD analysis project Ga0208441, IMG submission 187648) | Estuarine microbial communities from the Columbia River estuary - metaG 1548B-02 (SPAdes) (version 2) | ecosystem: Environmental > Aquatic > Marine > Intertidal zone > Estuary | place... | reverse complement strand
CAGTTACTTCTTGGTTGGTACTTTCAGTTACTTCTTGATTGGTACTTTCAGTTACTTCTTGGTTGGTACTTTCAGTTACTTCTTGGTTGGTACTTTCAGTTACTTCTTGGTTGGTACTTTCAGTTACTTCTTGGTTGGTATTAGAGTCTTCTTCAATTACTTTTTGGCTGTAATTCCACTCTAGTGGCATATCCCAAAATGACTTGCCTGTTTTGTTATTGAAATAAAATGGGAGTTTTCCATTTTCTTGACGTAATTTAAAATCTTTTAAATCTGTCTCCCATACAGAATCTCTTGTAATAACGTTATAAAAGTACCACTTTCCAGACTTGGATTTGTATTTTTCCCATTTTGTATTTCTTTTGACGTCTTTCCATTCTTTAGGTATATTCCAAAACGTCTGTCTAGTGGTTTTATTAACATAAAACATTTCACCATCCTTCATTATCTGCTCAAAATTAGGTAATTCAGATTCACTAACTGTCTGTTGTGTTACAGTGTTAAGATAATATACCTTTCCATTCTTTGTTATTTTCTCCCAATCTGAGTGAGGCTCTTGTGTGGATACTACTTCGACTTCTCTAGAAGCTAATTCCCATTGTATTTTTGTTAGCTTGTCATTATCTTTTTCTGTAAATTCCTGTTTTCCTTTATTTTTTTTAGAGAGTAACCTATTCATTTCGTCTTCTAGCTCATAATTTAATACATTCTCAAATTCGTTTGTATCAGACTCGTCTGATGGATTATTGTAGTCTTGTTCAATGTCTAAAATAACATCATTTGGAATTTCGAATGGCCCTAATTCTGGGAATGATTCTTCATCAGACTCATCTGTCGAGATAATTACCTTTTTTTTAGCATCATTTAAAGGTCTTGTACTGTATTCTGTATCTGATTCAAATGCATCTGAATTATATATTTGTTTCACAGACATCAATTATATATTATTACATATAAAAAATTCGTTAAAAGTGAATTTTAAATGATAATTTGAGTACTAATGAGCTTTGGAGACAAAGGGAATTTGGATGACGCCAAGCCTACATCAATTGATAGACGAAAGGTATACAATAGATTCAAGGATTTGTTTACATGCAAAATGAAAAATATCACTCCAAATGAGTTGATAATAATAGCTATAAATATAGAGAGGAGTATCTTTAATTACACTGTACGGTCGTCTGGTATACAATCTACTAAATGGAATAGTCTGTTTAAAATGATGTATATAAATAAGGCTGTGTCATTGTATGTGAATTTAGACCCTGATTCATACATAGGAAATAAAACTTTATTAGGTAGATTGGAGAATAAAGAATTCTTGCCCCAGGACTTGTGTACAATGTCTCCCATAGAATTGTTTCCAGAATTCTATTCTGAATATAAGGAAAATTACTCTGAAGTCATGACTCCTCGGATTATTTTTGACAATGAAGGTACGCACAAGTGTGGTAAATGTAAAAAATATACTACAACATATTACCAGTCTCAGACTAGAAGCGCAGATGAAAGTCTCACCACATTCGTGTCATGTATGTGTGGACACAGATGGAAGTATGGTTAAACTGAAAATAAAACACTCATAATTCAATTTGTGCAAAAAACTTAAATATTTTTCACGGTAATAGGATAATGAACAAGTTGGTAGAAACAAAGGTATTTTTGGATTTATTGGGTCAATTTTTTGACTATCTTGAAGAAAATTATACAATGTTTAAATCTGACCTGATACTTACGAGAATGACTACTAATTTGTTGATAAAAAGCAATCCCAGATTAGTAGTTGAACAGTTTATGGACTATATGCTTCCATATTCTGAACACATTACTGAGTGTAATGATAGCTTCTTTTTAAATTTTGATAATCTAATCAATCAGGATACACCCAAGAATAACATAATGTTTGCTACTCGTATCAAATCTATATGGATAGCCAAAGGAACTACTGATAATGAAAAAGCTAGAATTTGGTTATTCTTTCAGAGATTATTAAAGGCTGGCAAAAGGGCGATTTAAGTCATTTCTGTTGATACTTTATCGTCTTGCAAGTACATTGTATTATCTATTTCACCATATACGACTTTGAATTTGAATGTCTCACTTGGTTCATCTGATTCAATTACCTTGATATCTACTTGTAAGTCATTACTTAGAATACAATACACTTTTACACTTAATTGGTCTGTTCCGATTAGCACAGACACGGTGAAAAGAATATGTTTTGTATTAATGTCATCTCTGATGTATAATTCTCGCACTTTTTTATCAATGATTTTTGAATTTGTTTTAGTTTTCTCTATTAACAGTGTTTGTAATTTAGATAATACAATGTCTTGATATACAAAAGTTTCAAATGATGGAATTTTGAGGAATTTATCTGTTGACGGCATGTCCATTACATTACTTGTTATCTTTTCAAAATTTTTAATAATAGAGTAGTTTCTAGGATAGTCTATGACGTCGTCGTTAGCATTATTGAATTCATCAGTTCTGTAGTAGTACCATATTAAAGCTATCACGAGTATTACTAACACGAGAGTAATCATTGTTTAACATTGCCTTCTAAAAAAGTTGTGTACCAGGATTATTTAAAGATATCTGTATATGGTACTAATGAAGGTTCTAATACAAGGATGGACAAAGATTCCACATAGTTATGCCATAGTCAATGTGTTTCAAATAGTGCATTTACGTAAAAACTTTCCAGAGTTGGAATTGTATACATTAGAGTATCCTTATTATAATCAACTTTGGAATGAAAAGGTAAAATTCTTTGATTCATTATATCCAAAAGAATACTATACATATTTGGTGGGAGTGAAAGAGTGGAAGGGTGAGAGCATAGACTTGATTTATAGCATTACATACCCATATGATATTGATATGTTGTCATTAAGTACAGACCCAGGTAAAATTATACCGAAATGTGTGTTTTATACATCGGAATTCTCTGTATTATCACCAGAATACTTTAAAATGAGTACAAAGGTAATTGACGATGAAACAATCAAGAATCATATTACGACACATTCTGAGAGATTGTTTTTTACATGTCCAAGTGAATGGTCACAAAGAGGAATGAAGGGTTACGGTATAGAAGATTCTAGAAATCGAATTATCAGTCATGGAGTTGATACTAGTCTTTTCAAGAAACTTAAGAGTAATAAGAGTATTAGAAAATATTACAATGTAAAGGACGATGAAATCTTGATAGGAGTTATTGGAGCGATGACTAGGAACAAGGGTATAGTTCAAATTTTACAGTCATTCAAAGAAATAGTTGTAGATAAGGGTCTCAAGAAGTATAAATTGATGTTGAAGGGTATGCAGGACCTTTATGCTACTAGACAATTTTTGCAAGTTTACCTTGACGAGATTAATGCTCCAGAGTCGTTGATGGATAATATTGTGTTTATAGATTCTACATTGTCTTTTATCAATATGAATGGGATTTACAACTGTATTGATGTATATTTATCACCATACATTGCTGAGGGATTTAATCTAGCTCCTCTTGAAGCTATGGCGGCTGGAACTCCTGTCATTCTACCTAGAGGAGGTAGTACAAAGGAATACTCTGAAATGTTGAGTGAATTCGGATGTATAACATTTGTAGAGTCTGAGTCAGTATCTAATTGTAATGTATACAACGTACCTGATATAACTAAGGCTATTCTAGAATACAAGAAGGGGTTTGATTACAACACTGTTCACAATTGTATCTCTGAAAAGCTTTCATGGGATGTTGCTGCTAAACAATTGTATCAGTACTTTTGTGAAATCAGGGCACCCACTAGTAAAACTGAATTTTGATTTCTATATATTGATTACAACCAAATTGACAATGAATACATTAATCAAAGCGAAAATGACCGAAACTGCCCGTCTTGTAAAAAGACGTGAAGAGGTCGCTAAAATCGAAGAAGAGATTGAAAGGCTTAGAATTGAAAGACTTGAAAGACTTGAGCTTGAAGAGACTGAAGATATTAGACTTCAAGTTCTCGATGACCTTAGGAATCAGGAGACAGAAATCAAGGAAATTAACAATGGTAATCTAGTTAATCTTTTTTCATCTGCACTCGGGAGTAGTACAAACAACATTATTACGGCACCCACTCAAGTAGGTAAAACTGATGCGATTCTTCAAATTTGCGCGACAAGTATCGGTAAGGGAATTCCAGTCATTATTACGACTGATAATTCTATTGGTCAACGCGAGCAAGTATACGATAGGTTGATGGCTAAAAGAGATTCTTTGTTTTCTGAAGGTATGCCAAAAATTGTAATAATTGGTCAAATATCTATTACAACTTTGATTAAAAGATTAATGAAGAAGAAGATGTTTATTTTCATCGCGTTAAATAATTTCACACAGATTGAAAAACTTGAACAATTTAGAAACGAATTGACTCAGAAACATCTTACATTGATTCATGATGAAGCTGATTTGGTTACAAAGGATTCGAATGTAAATCGTTACATGAATAATCAACCAAAGGTTCACCAACAATGGATTAAATTCAAAGATGGATGCAAAGATTTGAATTTACATAGATATTTTGTTACTGCAACCCCTGAGAATTGTTTAATGAAATATCCCATTAAATGCGACAGAGTCATTCCACTTTTAATTCCAGATTCTTATCAGGGATGGGAAAAGATAGTATATAGGCGCGCTGAATCTCCATTGGCTAGAACAGTATTCATCAGAAAAGAGATTACTAGGATTACAAAAGAATGTGGAAGTGGTATTATTCTAGTAATTGGTGAAAGAAAGATGCAAAGTCACAATGAAGTAGTTGATGATTATATTACGAGATTCAACGTTCCAGTTCACTCTTATAATTCAGAGGGTATCCGTGTTAGATTTCCAGGAGGAAGTGAGAAATTATGGGAAAACTTGAGAGAAACATTACAAGATAAATGTAAAAGTAATCGTATGTTATTAAGTGTGACTATTGATAAGAGTGTATCACTTGCTGATTTTTATACAGTAATGGAAAATATCGGTACAAAGTGTCTGATAACTGTTGGGAGAGACATGTTGACAAGAGGTCTTAGTTGCGCATCAAAAAATTCTGGAGATTGTTTAGCAGCTGTAAGTATGGTATACATTCCCGGAGGAGAAGCTAGTATGTATGGTGTAGGAATTACTCAAGTAATTGGAAGAGTGTGTGGGAGTGTCAGGCCAGACTTGGAGCGAAGAGTATGTACTACAGAGAAGGTATGGAATATATATACAGGATATTGTAAAAGTCAGGAAAAATACATGGAAGAGTTGGTAAAGGCATCAAATAATAGCAAATTTACAAGTGGGGTCATTGATACAGTACCTGTTATAAATTTTGGAAGACTTGAAAGAAAAGTATTAAAGTGTGAATATAAGAATTTCGAAAAGACTGAGCCACCAAAATATTCTGATGTAGAAGGGGATACAGATAGAATGAAAACACTTGTAAATAATTGGTGGAAAAAAGATACAATTATCAGCAAGATATTTCACTTTGTCTTGGATAATGAAGTTGGAGTCAGTGAAACAGAACTTAAGGAATTTATTAAGGAAATCAGGGGAAATGAAACTTGGTACTCTGACATTCATCAACATATTAAAGGGGGTTATAGTATAGTTTTCGAAAGAACAAGTAATAGAATTACAAAATTAAGAAAAGAAGCTATAAAGTATGCCAAGACAAAGTAATTAGATATTTAACATCTCGGCCCGAAAGGGTTGGGTGCGTTTAGATGAATTGTGTGATTATTTCCTTGATGACATTGACTGACATACTATTACCTGCTTGTTTATACATCTGAGTATTACTAACTACTTGAGTAAAGTCCTTGAATCCTTGTAAATTAAGACATTCTCTTGGAGTGAGATACCGATTGTATGTTGAATGGTAATAACCACCATTACTAGTTGTTAATGTTGGGGACATATTGGACCTTACTTTCGTAAATTTACTTGCAGGGCATATGTAATTATTTTTAAAATCTATATCTATCAATTTTCTTAACACAGAAGGAGGTGGATTGAAAAATTGAATAGTTTTATCTTCTATACAACTGTCTAATGAATTCATTTCCTTCTTTTCAGGTGTCACGTATGACTTATTGATGTCTTTACGAATTCCTATAAAAAACAACCTTTCCCTGTTCTGAGGTATACCATAATCCTTTGTGTTAAGGATGTCTACCGAAATACTGTAATCCAATACATTTAATTCTTGGAGCAAGTGATTGAATGGAATTCCGTCTTGAATTGTTTTGAAATTCTTTACGTTTTCTAGAATGAAAAACTTTGGCTGTTTGACTCTAATTACCTCTACACAATGTTCTGAAATGTTGCTTCGCGGGTCTAGTATACCAAGTTTTTTACCGATATTACTAAAAGGTTGACATGGGAATCCACAAACATACAAGTCGATATCTGGTAAAGAAGAGTGGTCACGTGTTGTAATGTCTGTATAAATTAACTTTGGATTGTAATTAGCTTGAATACTCTGTAAGGCATACTTGTCCTTTTCACATGCAAATTCATGAATAAACGGTATATTTAATTGCTGAAGGGCTTGTATTGGGGCTTCTATACCAGAGCAATCCGTACCTACTCGTAGTTGTTGCATTACTGTATATGTTGGGAAAATTTTGATATTTTGAACATTTTTTTGACAGTATTAGTAATGGATAATATCGTAGACCTGTTTGTGTATAGAACTGGTAAATACAAGGATAGACTTAAAGTCGAGAGTATGCTCATATTTATAGTCATTTTTATCATCGCTGTTAAATTTTTAAAGGAAGATTACTACAAGTTGGTGGTGCTTGTCATATTTATAGGTGTATTGGTAAATGCATATATAAGAGTTAGGTATACTTCACTTGATGACCTCAACGAAGAAACTATGAAGCATTTGGACGAATTACAGGCGAAAATGTATGATTATGTGGACATAGAAATTGTCACAAATAAATTAGAATTAAGTGACTCCAAGGTAATAAAAATGAAGGACTCTACAAAGCTTGAATCAATGTATCTCGATTCAAGGCTTATAAACTTTTTATTTAGTGTAATAAACTTGTACGACTATAACCCAAAACAATTCTTTAGTCTGTTGAAAGGAACAAACAACATTCTCAAGGGTCGCCAAGATATAGAAAAATTTTACAAAAGCAATAGAGAGTATCCCTATAATACTTCAGATATATTTAGAGTGTCATTGAAGTTAAAGACAAGTTGTATGAATAATGTGCATAACTTTATTTATACAATTCCGAAAAACACTCAATTTTATGAATACCATTATAATATTATGACAGAGTATGACAAATTAATAACAAAACATATAGATGCAATGTATTATTATACTATCGAGAATATAAAACTACGAGGTATAAATTCAGAGACTACATTTCCCAAGTATCATCCAAAATACAAGATTCCAAATGATTACAGAACTGAAGACAAACTCCAATATTTCATTTAAAAATTCACCATTTCCCAGGTTTAAATAGGAGTATACCTAGTGATAATCTGTAAAATATGAGGTACCATGGAATTACTTTGAAATTTCACTATTCCTGTAGTACTAGACGTTACACCAGTACATACAGTATTAAATATAGAATGTAATTCTGTATCATCTGACCACCCAGAACACATTCCTAACAAGTCTGCTCTATTAGCAAAATTAGTAACTCTAGTAGGTACCCCAAATCTGAACTCACAAGTAGCATTCGCGGTAATCGGAGTTGCTGTTACATAAAAGCTCAACATTGCTTCTGTACCGATTAGTACAAGTTGATTACCAGAGTATCCGACAATACTACAATTAGATGTATCTGAGAATGCTATACTCGGTGTAGAATTTGTCCCAGATACTACAAGTGTTCCATCCACTATAATTGACCCACCTATTCTAAGGTCTCTTTTTATACTAGCTCCACCTCTTACGGTTAATGCACCTCCTTGTGTTGAGCTAGTAGAATTCGTTGAAGAGTCTATACTCACTCCTCCATAAAATAATGCACTTCCTACTGTACTACTAAGTGAGTTCGTCGAGTCCTTAATGACAAATGTACCAGATTCTATTACAGTCTTTGTAGAATTGATGATTGCGTTTCCAGCCGAGCTAGAGTGACCATTAGAATAAAGTGCAAGTGTTGAGCCGCTAGTACCTGAATCTCCTCCAGAAATACCCAAGTATCCTGTTGTATTTGAAGCAGTAATCAGAGTATTTGATACTATAGTGAGAGGTGACAATATACCAGTAGTAGTATTTATACCAATGTATCCATTTGATTTTACAGTTAGTGCTCTAGTAGCAAGGTCTGGTGTCTGTGACACTGAGCTTGCTGTAAGAAATAGATTCGAGCTTTTACTTAAAATACCAAATGTGTCTGCTGAGTTGTCCTCTCTAAAATCTATAAAAGAGTGTGACCCGACAGTGTTTTGTAATCGCACAGTGGTCTCATCGTCATGTATATGAAGTAGTGATGCCTTTGAAGTTAAATTCTGTCCTATTCCTAACCCAAGCCTAGAGTATGTATTTTTGTCAACTCTTATCCCTCCTGTAACATGTAAAGCTCCTGATGTACTAGTTCCATCAGCTGTAGAAGTTATACTCGCAACACCCTTTACGAGTAATGTTCCAGCGCAAGTAGCGTTATTCGTTTTTAAGTCTAAAAGGTCTTGTGTAACGAGAGAGTTCCCATTACTTTGAACGTTTGTGTAACTTGTTATGAATGAGCCTCTAGTGTAATGAACACTAGCCATTGAGTTGGCAAAAAGTTCAATTGTATCTGAAGAGTCTGGACCTTGAGTAGTCCATGGGTCAGTTAGTCCAATTACTCGCAATGCTCCGTTATATGAGGTTACCTTTCTAACTTGGTTATTTGATAATCCAGATGTTACCTTTATAAACCATCCGGTGTAATAGTCGTTTGTAGAATTTGCGCTAGTAGACAACTTTACCTGATATAATGACACACCAGATTGACTTGGTAATGTATCTTGGAACGTCGCAGTGGAAGACGTCACTTCTTCTGGGCTCAATTGGTGTATTATTCCGATTGGTCCAGTTGATTGCAATGTGTTAATCAAAGGTAATCTAGAGCGTGTTTCTAAAGTTCCTGTATTCAAAGAGCCAATATTTCTAGTCTGTGTCGGTAATGTATCTATCGTAGAATAATGTAATGTCCAACCTGTTGTGTAACCTGAAAACGCTCCATTAGGTGTAGTAGAGACTCCCTCTGAAAGCAATGAACATTCTGTATTACTCGAATTAACTTGTAAATTTACAATAGTAGACACTGGAGTTTGTGTAAAAAGGTGATAGTCGTTTGACAATCCCTTGTATATCACAAAATTTGAAGTAGGATAATTAGTACCAGAATAGGCATGAGATACAGATGAATTTGGAATGTCTATCTCCAATTCTAAAGAGTCATCTATTTGCGTATAAGCATTTAGAGTATTACCCAAGTATGTCCATAATGACCCATTGGTACTTGTATTTTCTATTTTCGTAAAAAGAGCATTATTGGAATGTCTAATTTTTTCATTTACTTTCAAGTCTTTACCTACGTTTATACTCTTGTTTGATGCTATCCCGCCTTCTACTGTTAATGCACCAGAAGACGTTGTTGTTGATTCTATTGTCGACTGTATAGTTAATGTACTGTTTATAATTGCATTTGACCTAACATTTACACCTCCATTCACTAACAATGCTCCTGATGACGTTCCTGACGCTAATGTACCAGAACTAATATGGACATCTGCATTAAATACAGAGTTTTTGTTTGCATTGATAATTATCGCCGTTCCACCTGAAACCGATAACTGCAATTGACCCTGTGTGTTTAAAATATTAGCCGTAGTGAAATTAACTAGCGTGTCTAGTGTAACTTGCCCAGTACTATAAATATCCTTATAAAGTCTCAAACCACCCTTTACAATCAATGCTCCACTTGTACTTGTAGCATTTTCTACACTACCGATTGTAACTAGGTCTTGGACTGTTATTTGGTACAATTTGTTTGAGCCTGCCCCATAAAAGTCCTTTGCAACGGCTAGTCCGCCAGCAATCGTCAGGGCACCCCCATCAGTGTTACTGCTAGCATTCTGTGTATTGTTTATAGATAACCCTCCATTTAGTACTACTGCTCCTGTACTAGAATTCGTACTTGATGATGTATTCTGGAAATACATTGTTCCACCAATGTTTACATTCTTTACTACTCCTAGGCCTCCATAAATAACTATATTACCAGAAGTTGGACTTGTACTGTCTATTGTACTCATAAATGTATTTGAAAGAGTAGTCTTGAATGTACCATTGACTTCTAGAGTTGAAGATGGATTTGTGGTATTTATACCTATACTTCCTTCTGTTAAAATTGTAAGTCTAGTAGCGTTTCTAGTTGATAACTGTAATGTTTCAGAGCTATTGATAAGAAGTGAGTCCCTGTATGTACCAGTTGAAAAATCATTGAAATTTCTGGTTAATTTGACAGAGCCTTCTTTTGTAGCACCTCTCTGTAGAGTGAATGCAGGGTATACTGATGAATTGATTTCGTCTGTGTCTGAATGTAACAGTATAGATGCCATACTCGCATTACTTATATGAACGGCATGTATAGGGGAGCTTAATCCAATACCGAGATTTGATGTAGTCATATTGAAAAAGAATTTTGAGTTTGTAGAAACTCCATTGATTCCATTACCTACCAGGATACTCCCAGACGTAAATCTATTTCTTCCAGTTCCTCCATACGGGACTTCTACAACTGAAGCTTGCCATACTCCTGTATTTAGCGTTCCTACCTTTTGTACATGAGACTGGTCTACGTTTGTAGATAATTGAGTTCCACTACCACCTGAAAGACCGCTTCCAGCAATTGTACTTTTAACTCTGAGGGAATCTGAAAATATTTCTATAGATGAATCGTCTACATTAACATTCATTTGGTTAAATACACTAGATAGAGCGTCTCCAGCTTGTACTAGACCAAGACCAGTAAATTGCGTAAACGTAATGTCGTCTGTTCCAATGACATCCGACCCTTGTGGTGAATTACATACAAATCCTAGAGACTTGTTTAATGTTCCTTGTTTGATAAATACAAACGTTCCTGCTGCATTACTCCCAATAGAGTAATCTAATGACCTAACAGGTGGAGTAGCAACTCCTTGTACAACGTATATACCATTTTCTGTCAATGTTCCTTGGTCTTTAACAAGTACGCGGTCGTATAATTGGAAAGTGTATCCATCAATAGCACTTCCAACAAAAAAGTCTGTAGACAAGTCTTGGGATGTTGTTGTTGCAGCTGAAACAGAATTCTTGACTACTACTCCTTGAGCATAAAGGTCTACATAATTCTTTGTAGCTGCATCTTGAGAAGAAGTCGGGTCTAGGAGATTTGTAATTTTGTTGCTGTTTAAATTGACATTGGAATAGCAATTGGTTGTACCCATGACTGACAAATTCTTATATACCAATGCTCCACCAGATACTACCATCGCAGCAGATACTGTACTGGATACATTATCCGTATTTGTAATAGACAATTTTCCTTGAGAAATAACATTCTTGTTTACAGTGTCTACACGGAGTACATGTATATTAGAAGAGTCTTGTAACAAGAGTCCTGATGTCGAATCTACACTTTGAACTATTCTACCAAAAGAGACTAAATCCCTTTGTATAGCTACACCACCATTAATGATTAGTGCTGCTGATGTTGAATTTATTGCATTCACTGTGCTTTCTATGGTAATTGGGCCAGTACTAGAAATACTTAGGAGGTTTATATCTGATTTCACAGTCATTGACGGGACATTCCCAACTGTGCTATAAGTAGTATAACTAGGGATATTGAATCTAAGTGTTCTGTCTAGGCGTCCTATACTGTATCCATTTGTTGTATCAAAAATACCCTTGAATTCAATTAGATTGTCTCCTACTGTTGAGTCGTTTGATAGTAACGTTAAAGATGCAGACGTTTGACCATTTCCAGCATTAATTGTTACATTTCCAACTGAATTACTTGAAACATTAAGAATGTTGTAATTGTTGTTTTCTATTAGTAAGGACTGGGCTGACGTGGACCTAGAACGTAAGCTTTCTGACGTATAGATTTGTTTTACTGCATTCAAACCACCTAAAGTGTATAATGACCCCAATGAAGTTCCGGGAGATGAATTCTCAGTAGACACAATGCTTAATTTAGATATTTGTACAGGACTAGCTGTAAGTATTAATTTACCAGCTGTCCCTGTTATGCTAACATTTGTATCACTGTTAAAAGTGATGAATTTGCCATTTGGTATAGAAATCTTCTGACCAGGTGTAAGAGAAATGTCAGAGACGGCATTGACATAAAGTACATCTGATGAATCCGAATATACCTTTTGTAACCCAGTCCCTCCAAATTTTATACCAGAGTCTGTCGGAATACGGACATCTAGTGTGTTTCCTGGAATTAGATGAATATTATTACTGGCACTTATACTAATGTCTCCGTTTACTCCTCCTATTATCTGCCTTGAAGTATCTCCGAAATTAAGTGAGACACTGACTGGTATAATTACCTTTTGTCCTGCACTTGGGGATATATATATGTCTTTTGTAGAATTTAGAACTGTATTATTGAATTGGTCTGTTCCAAGATAGTCATAGTCTGTATTTAAGACTAGATTTGACAATTGTGGAATTTTAATGTTTTTTCCGGTAGGTAATACGAACGATACGTTCCCTGGAGTAGTAAGTGAAAAGTCCTTTGACACAGAATCTACATAAAAATTCTGGGTAGTAGTACCAAATGAAAATTTAGAGTCTAATGGAATGAAAATGTTTCTGCTACTTATGCTCAAGTCGAAAGGTGTTGTGAATTGTGTTTCGTTTGCGTTGTCTAATGATAACGTAGATTTCGTAGTAGAGTTTGTGCCAAGAATTGACAAGGTGTCTCCTATTGAAGCAGATTTATCAATAATTACTCCTCCATTAACAGTAAATGCTGAAGTGCTTGTAGATGAAAGGGTTATCGGGATTGTTATTGTATCTGAAGAATCAAGTCTTTTCTCTGTATTATTCCATGTCATTACACCTTGTAAAAGAGGAGAGTCTTCTCTCGTGGCAACTGCCTGTGTACTTGATATTTCACCTACCCGAATAGTGTCATCTGCTTCGTTAAATACTATTCTATAATTTTCCAAAGAGCCGCGTTCAATTTCTAATCCAGCCTGATTCAATGTTACTCCTGAACCTGTTTCTTGTCTGTTTAGAAGAATGATATTGTCTTCAAATTCAGTGATATTTGTATTAATGATGCTAGAATTTCCTAAAACATATAGATTCCCTTCGATAGTAGTGTCTCCAGTAACCTGTAACGCACCAAACGTAGGAGTGTCAGTGTTTTGTACACCTTGATTGAGCCATATTTCATGCTGAATGACACGTCCATATATATTTGGATGAGATATCTTGTTGTTGGAAATATCCCTAGTCATTAATTAAAGTAATGTAGATAAAAAATCGATGCGACAAGACGTAACTTGGAGATTCTTGTATTACCACTCGGATTAGTTGATACCTTGTGTATTAGAAGTACTGCAAAATTTACTATCCAAATGTATAACTTTTGGTTCTATCAAATATGCATTTAGAGCACTTGGTAATATAATGTCTATTGGACCAGTTATAGGAAATAACTTTTCGTATTTGTAAGCGTTTGCATTATTTACCAGATATCCATGCATTCCCCAAACTTTTGATGTTTTAACAAGACGAATAGAGTCGTCTTTTTTCGGCTTCATTGTTTCATAGTAATTATGTCCTATAAAAATTACATCCCAAGAATTTTTATCAAGCAATTTAACATTCTCAATGACTTGATTGACCTCTTCAAATGAGCATTGTATGTCATCTTCTATCACAAGAGAAATCGGATTTTTATTATTACTCTCACTTATGTGTTTAAGAACAGTACAATGACTTAAATAACACCCGTATTCTCCTAGTTTCAATTCTTGATTTTGTATGATATCTTTAGCAGTTAATTCTTCCTTGTTTAGATTTTTTCCATCTATACCTACTCTGTAATCTGGTGTAACGTACTTGTATACATTGTTGCGCCTTTCATAGTCTTTTTCAAGCGATATCATATATACTGGAGAGTTTATCTTTCTTGTCTGTTGTAAATTTAACTGTTTGACACGAGTATTATCAGTATGTAAGTCACATTGTAAGTCACTATTTTGGACAAGTAAAAATAGCGATAAAAAGACAGATATATATAACAGTAGTAATATAAGTACCAGTACTGTATATTTAATCATGACTGTATAATAATGTAATGTAATAAAATAAAGAAAATTGTTTATTTAAATGCCATAATAGTCTTCTATACATACCTGAACGTCTGTGTTGTTTGCAGCATTCAACTTGCAGTCTAGCGCAGATTCCTTTACAAGTGTGGTAATAGATGCATCGTATTGTTCCTTTCTGTATGCTATACTCTCTACCCATGTGTCTATTGAAACTTCCATTGAATCATCTAACCTTTCCGTAACACCGTCACCCAAGCTAAATCCGCTTTCTTCAACGGATGCAATAATGTCATCTGGAACTCTTGTTATATATCGATAAATATCTACTACTCTGTCTTCTGATGGTAATTCTACATGAGAGCACAATCTCACAGCTCTTCCTAGAATCTGTTTAACTTTTGCTTCATTCCAATAAGGCTCTAATAGATGAACCTGTCTGACATTTTTTAAAGAAATTCCTTCAGCTCCAGCACTACTGACAATAAAAACTTTCACTACTGTACCAAGTTTATTTCCCAGAGAGTTAAATTTTGTAAGAATTGCCTCTCTATCTTGTTGGTCTTGGCCCCCTATCCATTTTACAAATGAAATTCCCTTGTGTTCTAGAATCTTTTCGAATGCATATAATACCTTGTCAACAAAAAAACTATACACCATGACTGGGCCTTTGGAATTTGAAATGTGTTCTAGTACTTTTGCAAATTTTACAGAATATTTTTCGTAATTATTCAAAAAGTTTTGCATACCTTCGTGGTCATCTGGGAGACCTTTCAAAGTAGAAATGCCATTAGGAAATACTACAGTGGATGCCTGTCTAGTAGGTACTTTGAATGTTCTTCCATCATCTGCTCCACTTATAATTTCTCTAGCAGCCAAGTCTAACACTTTCTTCTTACTACCTGGTAAAATCAATGGGTCATCGAATGATATCGCTAAATACAAAATGGCCTGTTCAGGAGTCATATCAAGGACCTCATGTGTTGTAGTCGTAGATGGATATACTTCTGAGCCCTCGTTTACTCCCTTGTAATAAGATACTAATCCTACAATTTTTGAATAAAACTGGTCTCTATTCTTTAAAGTATCATTATCAAGGTCGTAATAACGGAGTGTAAAATCTTCAATTCCATTGATTCTGAAGCTTCCAGGACTTAATATACTAAATAAAACTGCAAATTCATATCCAGTGTTAATTACTGGAGTGGCAGACATTGCAATTATTCTACATGCTGAATTCATTAATTTTCCATAGAAAAATACTCCTCTACTTGACCTATTCTTCATCATTGATGTAAGATTTTGACATTCATCGATAATAACAAGAGTCCTTGATGTTAATTCTGGCATTACTCTCCTTCCATTGTAAGATGTGTATGTAAATATTCTAGAAAATCCTTTTATTTGACTACTAATGATTTTTACATGGTTGGCAAAATTTGTCTTTAATGCTGCTGGAAGTAATACTACAACTTTGTCAATCATTCCCTTTTCAAATACAGATTTAGCCATTAATACAGAGGCAAAAGTTTTACCAGACCCTATACCATGATATAACAATATTCCTCTCTTTGTATGCTTGGGATAGTAATAATACAGAAATGACTGTAATTTCGTAGGAGAAAATGATGTATTAGTGCGATTACAAGTTTCCTCAATAGTCTGATTAACAGACTCTAATTTGAATTTTTTATATTTTTCAAATATCAGAGATTGGTAAGTTTCTTTTTTAAGTTTAGAATACTTGTATTCCTTGATGATTTCTAATTGTTCGAATATTTTGGAAATGTCGTCGTCAGTAGAATTAGACTGTTCTGTTTGTTTTAGATTGTCGTCGTCATTCGAATTAGGCTGTTCTGTTTGTTTTAGATTGTCGACGTCATTCGAATTAGAATGCTCTGAAGGTACATCAGTAGGTTCATTGATTTGAATTACTGTACTGATTTTTGTCCTTTTCTTCTTTATCCCAGACCTTAACATAGCATTTTCTAAATCTGCTTTAACAGCTTCTTTATCTTCTTTCGACGGCTTAATTTCTTTGAAATTCATATTATACTATAATACAGATTTAAATTTCAGTTTTATATCACCAGCCTACAATGTAAAATGTTGTGCTTTTGAGATTGTTTTTAATATATATGTATATCTTATCGCTTGGTAAGTCGACTGACGGCTTTTCTTCAATGAATTCTATTGGAATTGGAAAGTCTTTGGATGCAGTAATAATGTCTTGTTTGCTAGTAATCTTTTTGTTGAATAATTTCGTTGTGTATCCCCTATCTTGTATAGAGTCTATTATCTGATTTATATTTGTAATCTTTGTCATTTTAATAGCCTTACAAACCACTGTTGGGTTTTGAATAGGCTTGTCTATACTCAAACCTTGGAGCCTTTTTGTAACTTTTAACAAGATGTCTTCTGTTTTTGTAAAGATGAGATATCTATACAAGTTGAATATATCTTGCTCGTACTCTTCAAGTACATGTTGCTTGTCATTTTGAATGTTGAATTCTTCAGAGTAAAAGTCATGATTGGAGAGCTCATATCCTCTTTCTTTCATGTATTCTATAAAAAAGTCTGTATCAATGATATATTCATCCAGTCCTTTCACGGATTGGTTATTTCCATTCAGAGACATATCATATATGTTTCCCCACTTCTTTAAAGAAGGTTCATGTGTTAGATAATACAAGACCTCTTTGTTGTCTCCAATATAATGGATTGCGGCTTCATTATTACACAACTGACTCAACTTTTTGGAATCAATTGTACTAATGATAAATGAACCATTTGTTTTAAGATTTGTATCAATAATGTCAATGAATGAGTCTAATGTTTCCTTTGACTTGAAAAAATATTGTATTGAAAAGTGTGAAAATGCTACATCAAATACAAGTTTAGAATTGTTCTTGACTTGTTGATGAGCTAATTTGTCTGTCAAATCCAATTGTGTAAATAAGTGATTCTGTCCTTTTATCTTTGTCTTGCACTCATTTATAGAATTTTGGTCAATATCATATCCATGCACTATACTTCCATTTTTGCATTTGACTGTGTCTCCTCCTTTTCCACATCCTAGTTCTAGTACCTTACTATTGCTTTTCGTAAAGGTCCTGTATAACTTTTCTTTAACCTTCTTTACAGAATATCTGAATGTCTTGTAATAAGGAACTTTATCGTAAATCACTAATTTGGTTATTGTATCTAAAGTCACTGGATTATGGATGTTGTTCCAAATATCCAATGCCACGTCTTTAAAGTTCCCATGTTTATTTGGGTTCACAGTTTTATCCCAACGAGTTTTGAGTGGTACAAATAAACTGAGATTTGTGTCGTATCTGTATTCTATTACTGTATTGGATTTATAAGTAATACCTGTACTAGGGTCTTGTAGGTCCTTTGAGAATGTAGTTTTAAATGTGGTATCGTGCGTTTTTTCTCCAGTCAACTTTTCTACATCGAATAAAACTATTTGTGTCTTTGTAGAATTTTTTTCATTTTGATGTGGTTGTGTTACATACAATTCCCAAATGTTATCAGAAACGTTGATACTATAAAAATCAATAGTATTTAATTCAACAGGTTTCCATTTATACAGACCTGGCCACTTCTTTTTAAGTGGGTATGGGTCGTTTATTGGTACATACACTAATCCATCCGAGTCATCTGGTGAATACAGTAACTTTGATGCCACAAATATATCTTTAAAAATGTATTCTTTGGCAAGTACGGTATAATACTTTTCAGATTGTATGGTAGAAATTACATTCTGTAACAAGTCGAGACGTTCTTTTAAAAGATAATCTTGATTGTGCCTCAAGTCTATTCCATTATGAATGAGAATGTCAAAACAATGAAACGTGACATTGGTTTTTGAGGTGGTTCTTTCACAATCAATAAGTGTGTTTACAAATATTGGACTCTTTAAATCTGTTACGAAAATTTGATTTGCATTTGAATTGATTGCATATACTTCTGCATCTTGGTTAACAAAAAGTAGGCATCTATCTCCATCCAATTTCTTTGTTACAGCATACTGTATTGTATATAAATTTTTTAGGTCCTTTCCATGGAGTGTTTCTGGTTGAGCTCCAATGAATGTTGCAAATTTAGTCTTGGTTAATGCATTGTATTGATGAAGGGTAGATTCTGTCTGTGATAATGTAGGTACTATAAAATTATCATGTTTTAACTTTAGAATATAATACACTCCGTCAATCAAGTCCTTGAATGTACTTCCTTTAATCATTTCCAATTCAATTTCATAAGTACAATGACACATGTCATTGTCCCAAAAATGCACGGCTGTAGTAGCATCCGTCCAAGTATCTTTAGGATTAGAATTACCTGAGACAATTGTAAGGTCTATTTTAAATCCAATGAATTTAAATGAATACCTCTTCTTTTTTCTAGACATCTTGATGCTAGAAGTACTAAAAGTTTTGGTGTTATTGTAATCAGTATCTGTCAAGATATAGACATTACTAGGGTCACAATATTCTGACGAAAGAGATGCTTTAATGTCAAAATCTGGAATTTGATAGTCAAATATTCTTGTTTTTACAGTCTTGTGATACTTTTTACCTTCAAAAAGAGAGTAACGAGAGTCTGATGTAAAATGGTCCAAGATGTATTGTTCTAGAGGGTTACGTGATTTGGAAAGTACCGAGAGTATACGGTAAAAACAGTCGATTGGAATGTTTTTAAACCTTAATTCAAGTTCAATTGTAGTAGTATGTTGCGAGGGATTTGTCTCGTTCAAGTACTTGAGCATATTAGTTAGCTCCTTGTTATATTTGTGTGTGTCTATTAGCATTTAATATGTATTTGAATTTCGAAATTCATTTTTCTTACCTGACACGTTTGCAATTTTTATTTAATGTCAAGTGATATTAGTATGGATAAAGTAAAGATTAAAGAGTTTGACATGGATGAAATGATGTCTGACGCTACAGTGTTGTTATTAGGTAGGAGAAGGACTGGAAAATCATGGCTGGCACGGGACATATTATACCATCATCGCAAAATACCAGCAGGTATAGTCTTTTCAGGAACTGAAGCTGTAAGTCCATTCTTTGGAGACTTTATACCAGATTCATTCATTCACAATGAGTACAAGCCAGAATTGATTGAAGAAATGATGGCTAGGCAGTGTAGAAAAATACGAGAAGCAAAGGATTCTGGTAAGAGTGATACTGGAAAGACTAGAGCAAATAATAGGTTTATACTATTAGATGATTTGCAACATGATGCTGCAACATGGAAAAAGGACAAGACTATTAAAAGCATCTTCTTTAACGGGCGTCATTTTAATTATCTCTTTATAGTGACTCTACAGTATCAGATGGGTATTACACCAGAACTAAGAAGTAATCTTGATTACATTTTTATATTCAAAGAGTCATCGATAAAGAATAAGAAAAAAATGTATGAAGACTATGCTGGAGTCATTCCTACATTTGAATACTTTTGCAATATCCTAGACTCATGTACAGAAGACCATAAATGTCTTGTTATAAAGACTAGTGGTACGTGTTTTGAAGATTCTGTATTCTATTACAAGTCTAAACCTAGGATGAATTTTCGCATTGGTAGTGATACACTATGGACATATCATGATAGGAAATACAATAAACGTTATGGCGAAATCCTTGATAAAGATTATCAGACAAAGTTGAATTACGAGAAACAGTTTGGTAACGCAAAGAAACTCAAGGTTATAGTCTCGAAAGAAGGAGACATTATAGGACACGAGTATCATTAGACTGATGTCACTGGTCGTACATTATATGGTCTTAGACACGTAACGTGAATTATAGCAATTACAAGTGTTAATATGACAATTACTAGCATAAAGATTCCAAATATTGTATCTGGACCCATTTCAATTACGCACTCAAGTGACACAACTTGTGTCATAAAGAGTTTAAAAACATTATAATGTCTAATAGTAACAAAGATGATGACACCATTGCATAGAGGAGTAGCTCAACTACTACACATTATACAATCTTCCTTGTTGTCTATAGAACATTGAAGTGTTAATTCTTGGTCTCTGGATTGTTTTTCCATTTCTGGGTCCACACTGAATTTACCAGAACTCGCAACACTCTTTGACCGGAGATAATAAATCCCAGTCTTGAGATGATTCTTCCAAGCATAAAAATGCATACTTGACAGCTTTTTAATAGTTGGATTTGCCATATATAGATTCATACTCTGAGTTTGGTCGATAAATACACCTCTATCTCTACATTGATTTATAACAGCTTTCATACTGATTTCCCATGCAGTCTTGTACAAGTCTTTGAGACTTTGTGGAATTTCCGAGATGGTCTGAATACTTCCGTCAGCTATAATCAACTTGTTTTTCATTGTTTCATTCCAAAGTCCTAATTCGGTAAGGTCCTTTACAAGATACTTGTTGAGTACAACAAATTCCCCAGAAAGAACTCTTCTCTTGAATATACATGAGTTCATTACTTCAAATGACTCTGAATTTCCCATAATTTGAGCAGTACTAGCAGTAGGCATCAATGCAGTCAACATTGAATTTCTTATACCATACCTTTTAATATCTGCCTTGATTGTGTCCCAATCGTATCGTCCAGAAATATAATCATCTAGATTAATATTATCAAAGTCTTTGGCAAGGTCAAATTGTAACTTACCTTGACTGAATGGTGAGCCATCAAAGGTACTATATGGGCCTTGCGTCTTTGCTAACTCTATACTTTGTTGGACTAGACCGTGATATAAACATTCAAAGATTTCCTTGTTTAATTGAGCTGCCTCTTTTGACTCAAATGGAAATCTCATTTGAATGTATACATCTACAAGACCCTGGACTCCTATTCCTAATGGTCTATTCTTGTCATCGGTCTTTTTTGTTTCTGGTGTAGGATATTCATTGTTGTCAATTACATTATTCATTGCAAGTACTGTACTAGTAGCAACAGAATGCAGATGGTCAAAATCAAAATACGGTTTCTTTTGGTTGTCATACTTGACAAATTTTGGAAGTGCTATAGAGCATAGATTGCATACTGCATAATTACTATCATCTGAATACAATATGATTTCATTACATTGTCCAGTTATTACTCCATTAAAGATTCCTAGACCGCGTTTTTCTTCTTTGAAACAATATGTATCCGAAATTATACCAGTGAATTTGACGTCGGTTACTCTGACCATTGGTTTAGGGACTCTAGTCGTCATTCTAGTTAACCTGTCTGATTTGAATCCTAAATGATATAGTGTTTCAATATCTGAATAATCTAATTTCAAGGAATATGTACTTGTCTTTACATGAGGATTGCATCCCATAGTCTGTAACATGTATTTTATATCTTGAAGGAATTGGACGTCTCTAGGTTTTATATAGATAAATATATAATTTGATATCGTATTGAATGTACTATGCTGACATACAGAATCAAACCATTTAATTTTACTATCAAGAGAGTAATTTACTGGAGGATTTATAATATTTGGATAGACATCCGAGAAAATCGGTATACCATTCCTTGTTAGAAATTGCTCTTCTACTATAGTAAATCTCTTGTCTCCATCTAAAATTGGATAAGAAGTTTTGATAAGATTCATTCCTTCAAGCAAGTCCTTTGCTTCTATTATATCAACATTCCCTTTGTCATTAAGGATGTGAAACTTGTGGTACAATGTACATTCTAGAATACTTCCGTTACTAAATGATATCTTTACTAATTCCTGATTTTCTCCTGTTTTAACTATTGTTGTATTTGTAAATTCTTCTCCGTTCCATACTCTTACTTGCTTATTATCTAATTCTTTAATTGTATGATACCCAGAATCGGTGAGAATCATTGTCTCTGGAGCCACACATAAATTAGATGATTTGGCAGTTCCAAGGTTCTTTTGATTAAACTTTTTGTTTGCTGCGTCCTTGTAAGTGATATAAGGAACCCCTGATTCTATTTGAGCATCTAGAATCTTGTTCCATATTTCCCTGGCTTTAATCTTCCTAGTATACAAACCTTTTGAAATATAGTCGTCATACATCTTATCAAACTCTTCAGAATGAACATCATGTAATCCAGGTGACTGATTTGGACACATAAGATACCAATCTCCGTCGCATTCTACTTGTCTCATAAAGTAATCTGGAGTCCAAATTGCATAAAAGAGGTTTCTCGCTCTTCTTTCTTCAGCTCCTTGATTCTTTTTAAGGTCTAGGAAATCTAGGATTTCTGCATGCCATGGTTCCAAGTAAATAGCAAATGACCCTTTTCTTTTAGACCCTTGGTTTACGTAAGCTGCAGTCTCATTGTATACTTTCAACATCGGGACAATCCCATCACTTATTCCATTTACACCCTTGATAGGCGCTCCCTTTGCTCTTATATTTGAGATATGAACTCCTATTCCTCCACCCAATCTCGAAATTCTTGCACAATCAGAGATTGTCTTGTAAATCGAGTCCATTGAATCATTTGTTCCAAGTAAAAAGCATGAGCTCAATGATTGTTTCTTTGTTCCAGCATTGAATAATGTCGGGCTTGCATGAGTATAGTAATGTTGTGAAAGTAGATTGTATGTTTCGAGAATGTTATCCGTATTCTCACGATGAATGGCAATAGCTACTCTAAGGTAAAGATATTGTGGTCTTTCTATAATCTTTCCGTTAATTTTCAAGAGATAACTCTTTTCAAGAGTCTTGTATCCAAAGTAATCAAACAAGTAGTCTCTTGGATGTATAATCATGGAATCAAATAATTCCTTGTTTTTCAATACAAGTCGGTAATGGTCATCTGAAATGACATGTGAACTATGCAACAAAGTACATGCCTCACTAAAGGAATCAGGGGTATTCTTGTGCATATTACTGATTATAATCCTTGAAGACAATTGTTTGTAATCAACATTTGTAGTAATACTTGCACATATTCTAGCAGCTTCTTCATCCAATTCAGAAGAGGTTACACCATCATAAATTGAAGCAATTACGCGCTGAGTAATTACATCATAATCGATACTATCCAATTTTCCCAAGGATTCGTCATTGCATAAATTTTTAACTCTATAGAGAATTTTATCGAATGATAATTCCTGGCTAGTACCGTCTCTTTTGATGATTCGCATTGTACTAGACCATTGGAATTCAAAATTCATTTTTCCCTTTGAATACTTTGTACTTGAAAAAAAGATTTTTGAGATGATGGTGACGTAAATTTTATGAATGGGTCTCTGTTATCTCTGTGCGAATTCTGTTTTATTTTATTTTGTAATGTTATAGTTGTAATAGCAATGTCGAATTCGATAAACAAGTATTCTAAATGGATTACTAATGGTGGGTCTATATTCATCAGTGCGCATAACATTATAACATTTGACAATAGTGTTACTAGGAATTTGAATATAGTGGGTATTCTGATAGCATTAGTTAGTATTCTCAATAATGACGATGATTTGGATTTTCTAATAAACGTACTTGATATCACTTTTACAGTGTATTCTTTAAGATTATATAAGCGATTGGGTATGAATGAAGAGGCAAAAGGGACTACTATTTCATTGGTATTCTCTCTAGTATTAAATGCGGTGTACTTGCAGAATTAATTAGATTCATATCATTCTATTCAACCTATTTAATTCTTCTAAACATAAGTTGTATTTTTCATCCATGATTCTATAGTATCGTTCATCTTTTATACTTGAGTTATTATATTCTGTTGTGACAAACGAGTGTTGATTACAATCTCCAATTAATGGATGATATTCGCTAATTCTATAACCACATCTATCTTTTGCATTTCTAAGACCAAGATACATGGGAAGTTCTTGACCTCTGTGACCAAAACGTTTTGTTTCGAGTAATGCAGTTGATATCTTGCTTGTAGTTTTTTTAGTATGTGATTTACCAGCAAATCCAGGATTAATTTGTCTAGTTTCACTTTGCTTCTTACATGTTTCTTCTTTAGACCTACTGACTGTCTTTGCTCCTCTTTGCGTATTGTATCCAAAATTATCATCTCTCGAATTATATAAATTGATAAATTTATCTTCATACATACCTGCTAATTCTGTATTCACCTCCATTAAAACTTCCAACTTGACGTCATCGCCAAAACGTTTGAATGCATTCGCAATCTTGCTATCTCTAGTCCTTGATTCTGTTATATGATTCGACAACCTGAGTCGCGAACCTCTCCTGTTACCATTTCTATCCAACACATTACATTGACCAATGTAAACTTTATTGTTCGGAAAAGTTATCATATAAATCTCACTTGAATTCATATTTTGCGAAACATACCTGTTCAGAATTCACTTTTCAATCCATGTTCAAATATCTAATTCTTAAAATTATTTTCTTGAATAATTTTGTAATTCTCGACTACGTTCAAAAGTTCAAATTTGAAAATTTATTTTCTTGACGTATAATATAAACATTAATGGCAGGCGGATTGATGCAACTCGTAGCTATCGGAGCGCAAGACTTATTTCTTACCTCTAATCCAGACATCACTTTTTTCAAAGTTAACCACAGAAAATATACCAATTTCGCCATCGAATCGATTGAACAAAACTTTAGCGGTCAAGTTGATTTCGGAAAGAAAGCCACCGTTACTGTTTCCAGAAATGGTGATTTGATTCACAAAGTCTACCTTCAAGTCGACCTTCCAGCCATGACCCAAAGCACTGGTGACGTCCGATGGACTAGAAACATTGGTCACGCCTTGATTGAGGAAGTTGAAATCCAAATTGGAGGTCAAACTATCGACAAACACTACGGTGACTGGTTGAACATCTGGAACGAACTCACCCAAACTGCTGAACGTGCTGATGGTTACAATGTCATGATTGGTAACACCAGTACTCTTAATGAAGCTGATACTTCCATCCCAGCAACTACCTTGTACGTTCCATTGCAATTCTGGTTCTGTAAAAATCCAGGTCTCGCTCTTCCACTTATCGCCTTGCAATATCATGAAGTTAAATTCAATCTTACCTTTAGAGCTGCTTCCGAATGTTACATCACCGATGACAACTTGGCACCTACTTCCGGAGTTCCATCGCTCGGAAACGCTAGTTTGTTTATCGATTACATCTACTTGGATACCGAAGAACGAAGACAATTTGCCCAAGTTCGTCACGAATACCTTATCGAACAATTGCAATTCGGTGGCGCTGAAGCATTCTCTTCCAGCACCTTCAAGAGCAAACTCACCTTTAACCACCCATGTAAAGAGTTGGTCTGGGTTGTCCAACCTGATGCCAATGTTGACAGTGGTGCCAACAGATGGTCTGATTATACCGATTCTGGTTTGAGTGCCCCAGATTTCTATTTGGGAGATGACCCACTTGCTGATGCCAAACTCCAATTAAATGGTCAAGATAGATTTGCAACCAGAAAGGCTAGATACTTTAACGTTGTACAACCTTACCAACACCACACCAGGACCCCAGCTGCTGGTATCTACGTCTACTCATTTGCCTTGAACCCAGAACAATTCCAACCTTCTGGTTCAGTCAACATGTCTAGAATCGATAGTGCAGTCCTCCAACTTTCAACTACTTCAAGTGTCGCCTCTAAACTCCGTGTTTACGCAGTCTCTATGAACATCCTTAAAATCGTCAGCGGTTTGGGAGGTTTAAATTATTCGAATTGACCTAAAATTCAGTCTTTTGGTATTAAATTAAGTATTCTGAATGTTAAATTCAGTCATTTGCGAATGAAAAGTTTTGTTAGTCAAACATTAAATTTAGTATGTATTACAAATTTAGTGATTTAAAAGAATTTCCGAGATAATGTATCTCTAAGTCTTCGTTTTTAGTTAATTCAGTTTGTTTAATTCTAACTTGAAGCTTCTTCTTAGTTTCATGTTTGAATATCTCACTGACTTCTTTATTGATAATGTTTTGTTGATGAATTCTAGTCTCACCTATATCTTTGAATGTATAATGTTTCATTACATTATACATTACTCTGAGATGCCCTAAGAAGATTTCTAGGTCCAAATCTTTTTTCATGAAATTACATGTTGAGCAACAACTTTTACAGTTACTGATAATATACCCAATAGAATTATCCACTCTATCAATTCCATTGTATCTCTCATTCCTACATATATAACATCTGTCTTTAGTAATCTTATTAAAAACATCCTTTGTTAAATAAAATTCTTTAGATTTCTTAATTGCACTGTGACCATATATAATAAAGGATTTAGGACTATAGTCAAATTTGATGTCATTTTCAGTTCCGCAAACAATGTTTTCAATATGTTTGAAAAGAATATCTGGTGACAAACCGCCCTTGATAAAATTACATCTGGTACAAGCAGGGACTACATTATCTCGAGTATAATCTTTAGAGTTATCAACTCTATCAATTCCACAATAATCGTCATCTCCAAACATACTTGGTTCAATATCACAATAAAAACAGTTACTAGTAATTAATTCAGTAATCTCGTTATCTGAAAACTGACATGTTCTGCCATGAACTCCAATATAATTTCTTGTATACTTTATCTTTGAACTGATACAATTTTTAAAATCCTTATCCATTTTCTTACATTTTTCAGGATTTTCCTTTCTCCATTTTACCATATATTCTGCTTTATTTCTTTTGAATTCTTCTGGATTTTCTACAAACGTTCTTAGATTAAACTCAGTAAAAAGCATTCTCATCTTGGCTACATTACAATCAATACATTCATTTCTGAATTTGTAATTATCAAGACGTAATCTGAATTGTCCAATAGGCTTCTTTTTTTCGCATATATTACATATTTTAAGAGTACCCAAATCAGTACTTTCTAGTTTTATCTTGTTCTTTTCAGCAGTTGCTGCTCTATCAATTTTATCACATGCTTTACACTTATTTTGGTCAGTCAGCATGTACTGATTTTCAATTATCTTCATACATTTACTACATTTTCTATGAGATGTTATTTGTATAACTTCTTTAATCGCTTTTCGACTTTTTTTACACCTACATTTACAACAAACGTCTCTACCAAGTTCTCTTGGATTTGTATTTTCAAACTCACCACATTCTTTACATGCAGCATTGTGGTCGTGTCTTGTCTCAGACGCTTCTTTACCGATACATCAATAGTTAACTAATACTACAAGTGATAGTTAACCAAGCAACTTATATCTAAGTAGGCTGTATCTGGCATATAATTTTTAATTGTTTTACCAATTTTTAACAAGA
>Ga0208441_1000118_pt1 | contig 28433 bp, 32 predicted proteins | sample Colrivmet1548B02_FD_187648 | JGI IMG/M metagenome (GOLD analysis project Ga0208441, IMG submission 187648) | Estuarine microbial communities from the Columbia River estuary - metaG 1548B-02 (SPAdes) (version 2) | ecosystem: Environmental > Aquatic > Marine > Intertidal zone > Estuary | place... | reverse complement strand
TTGGTTACCAAATCTTTTTTGTAGGTTGATTATCTTTTTTATTGTTTCGTTTTTATTAATCTTAATTATACGATTTTTTTTGTTGTCACTATCCTTGAAATATATTGTTTTAAAATCTAGATACTCGGGTGTGAGTGTTAACTGAACATTAACTTTTTTATTTTTTATTAATAATTTTATTACCGTATCTGAATTATAATTTTGGGGGCTGCTAAAGAAATCATCATCACCCACCACGTATTTTTTTTCTTTATACTCTGGGAATAGTTCATTCGTTAAATCAGCCAATTTAGTTCGATGTACAGATATTTTTGTTTCGCTACCGAATAACCGTTTTAATCTATTCATAAAAATTTTTGAGGGGTAAAAAAACCCGCTATGTCTTGTTGCTTTACAGGCACAGAACCAGATTAGCACTAAATCTGAGTATTGTGTTCTTTCATTTAAATCTAAATCCACATTAAAGATACTTTTTAATTGGTTTTTCATTATTACCGTATTAACAATTCTTTCTAGTGGTCGATTTAAATCTGATGGGTCTAATCGCACATAACTTTCAATATAACGCCTAAAAAACTTTTTATTGTTCTTTAGTGTATTACTAAATGAGTTATCTAAGATTAACTTTATTTTTCTATCATTCCAATTATTAAAATCAGAAAAAACTAAACTTGTTAAAACTTCGTTAGAGACGATTTCTTCAAAAGAATAACCTAAATTATAAATTATATTTAGGTTGCAAATATCTATATTTGGTTTAAAAGCTTGGTCATAAACAAAAATTTTACCGTGGGTCTCTTTTTCATTGTGAGTTTTTAAGGCTCGATTATGTAATATTTCATCACCTTTTGTGAGGATATTTTTAACGAAACTAATATCATCTATGCCAGTTATATGACTATAATAGGTGTTAAAACCATATTTAATACAAAATTCTTTATCTTTTTTAAGTAATACAGCCCTATTAATCATTGTAGATGGGTGGTAATTAACCATATGTTTATCTAAAAACAGCTGAGTGATGAAATATTTTAGTCTAGTTGTTGGTTTTATTTCACCGTGCTTACCCATAAAAAATGCAACCCTTATTTGATCATTTAAATTTTCGTTATATTCTGAATAGTACTCATTATAAAGTTTTAGATTCAATATTTCCAATATTGAGGTTGCTGTTCTGTTGTTTAGTAAATTAAAATTAAATAACTCACCAATTCTACTTAATATGGAGTGATTAATGATATTCTTTCTAATGTAAGCCGCTTGTTTTTTTCGGTTTAAAAAAGCGGTGTGATAGTAAACAAAAGTACCATCCTTTAAATTTATTGTTAATGATGTATAGTTTTTGTGTGTTCGTTGTGATAGTTTATTTATTTTTTTAAGTTGTGACCATCTTTTACTAACAAAATATTTTTTTACTTGTATCGTATTGGTTGTTTTATCTTCCTCAATAACAATTGTTTCTCGGTAAACGCCACACGGTGTTTTGGTTTTTAAAGCCTCTTTAAACCCATTTTCATCAGTATTAACCGTTTTAGTTGTTATAAACTCCGAGTTATGAACTGGGGCGAAAGGATCATCATCAAGCCAATTATCTGTTGTTACTGGTAAGGGGTTAGTAACAACCTGATCTTTGTTATACGTCTCAATAAAATCTTTGAATATTGTCTCAACCATTACGTTTATTTTAAACACAAAGATAATGTGTTTTTTTTAATAAACAAAAAAAGGTGAGAAAAAATCTCACCTTTTAAAGTTATGAACGGTATCGGAATCGGGTCTCGGATTTTAATGCTCTCCGTAACATAGTGCGACACTTATCCCAAGCGTCTCTCGACCAAGGGCGTAGTACCCACTTTACACCATATAGTGGGGTTTTTTCTGCGTAGTTGAATTTGTATATAAAACTTGCCGAAAGTATTCCCACCGTTCAATATTTTTAAGCTGTTATGCAAGCATAACGTTCGCTATTCACTGTTTTGTTCATGATAGCAACTGGTGTGAAGTCATCCCCCGCTAAAAGCGACTTTAAGATCGCTGGAGAGAATCCGCTCACCAATGCGGCACCATGTTTACCAAAGCTAACTGGTACGTTATCATGTCTACTTTGAATGTTCCAGAACACAATTTTTGGGATTGTGTATCCAGCTTCATTGTAATGACGCTCAATCATTTTCATAGCCGTTTCATTTGAACGAGTAGCTTGATTGAACTCCATATCTGACATAATCAAGATAGTTGTTGGCATTTCTTCTTGTGGGACTGAGTGTTTAACAGCTTGGTCCAAAAGCATTCTGAAAGTAGCCTCAAGATCCGTACTCATACCCCATTCAGCACTTTCCAATTGTTGCATTCTTGAAACAATGTCACCATTTAAGTATTGCAACTTTGGTGTTGAGGAGAATGTGATAAAAGCATCTTTAAACGGACCAACATTTCTTTCAGAGATGTATAATCCCAAAGAAACACACACATCCATACAAGAAAGATTTGCGTTTTTACCTGCTGGTGTGCACATTGAACCAGATACGTCACATACTGGTAAAATTCTTTCTTCAGTGTTTGTTAAATAGTTTGGAAGTGATTCCCACTGCTTAACACCAACAACTTTGTCACCACCAAATTTTAATGACTTTAACACGTCATATGGATACAAAGCACCAGCCTTGATTGTTTTTGCGGTATTCTTGAACTCATCAAATCTAACGCTATCGTTTTTAACAAACGCTTTAGTGTATCTTGACATAGCCAAAGATGGTACGTGGTTGTAAGTGATTTGTGACCACTGACCAGCACACATCAACTGCTCAACAACTTTGGTTTTTTCTACCAAAGATTTACGGTATTCTTTTGGGGATAATCCAAGATGTTTTTCCAAAGCAATTGCTTGCTTACCTTTTCTTGGCATCCATTTAGCGCAAAGACCATCGTTGTTGTTTAAAGCAACTTCAATATGTCCTTTAGCTTGCCCTTCCAAAGAAGTACCAAACAATGACAACATATCATCCCAACGACCGAACTCAGGGATATACTGAATATTCTTTGCCAAAGACTCTGAATGATTCTCAGCAAGATATTTAAGGATATCTCTAAAGATTTTTCTCTCACCAGCACCAGAACGTGCATCTCTAGCCCAGAAAAGAATTCTCAAAGCGGTGACAGGACTTTCGTTGAAAGCCTTGCTAAACTTAGCAGTCAATCTAGCAACATCCTGACCACGCATTGCACCTATCATAAAGAATAGGTCCACACATGCATTCAAAGATGATGAGTTAGTTACCATACCATTTTCAGTATAGTATTTTCTGTTCTCAAAGCGTCAACTAAACGTGTCATATTGTCTGTTATTTTAAATTCGATACAAATATAGTAACTGTTTTACTAAAAACCAAGCGTTTTTTGAAAAAAGTTATTTTTTTTTTTATTTTGTTACAGACTCATACAAGAAGTCACCATTTTCATCCAAACCAACTGGTCTAATATCACCAGTTTTTATTAAATCGCAGAAGGTTTCCTCTATGATAAATTTATTTGTTCTGTCAACAACTTCTTCAAATTGGTTCTCCAATAAAAGAATAGATCCTTTATTTTTAAGATTGTCCTCTAAAGTCTCAATTAAAAAACCTTTAAGAATATCTCTATCCATAAAAATACCCGCTTTTTCGAAAAACTTTTCACTTTCAAGTAAAGTAAAAACCGTATTCACGTATTGATTTATCTCGTTCATGATGCAATATTACAACATGTTTAATCAAAAACCAAATTTTTTCCGTGTTTTTTTTCGATTTCTTTAATATTACACTTCTCCCATTTTGGAATTAGGTTAAAATATCTGACAAAGTCATTATAATTTTTTCTATTTAGTGTGAAAGACTCTATATGTGTGTCCTCAAAAGAGTTTTCACTTTTAGAATCCAAAAACAGGTTACCGATAAAACATTCGTGGTTATGTTCATTGTTTTGTATTTGGTTTACAACCATATACTGGTGATCTGAGTCTGGTGATATGAAATATATTTTGAACTGATGGTTAACGTAATCGCTCACGCTAAACTTACAAATGAATAAAGTATCCATTTGCTCTAATTTTCTTGTGAAGTCTTTCATCTTTTTTACTTTTTTAGACTATTTATTATTAATTGGAGAAATTATAATAAAAGACTTCAAATATAAATATATCGAATTATGTCAAAAACTAAAAAACTAATTTTTACTGAAAAGCAAATCAGAATGATTGCTGAGTCAGAAATCCTCAAAATGAAAGAATCTGGTGATAATACTATAACCAAAGAAGATATTGAATCAATGTTGGGTAAAGATCTTGGTGATGAAGAAGATAAAAAAATCGAGTATCCTTCGCAAGAAGACCTAGAAGCTTTAACTGGTTCTGAAGACATTGAGGGTGGTGATGACGATATAGTTGATGTTAAAGATATGAAAGGTGCCCCAGAGTTACTAGGGTATTTAGATAAGTTGGAAGAGGCTAAATCAATTCTAAGTAAAATAGCTGCAAAAGAAGAAGACGATAACATCAAAAATAGGATTTACGCTCATTACGAAAAAACACAAAAACTTATTTTTGAACTAATCAAGGAATTCAGTATTGTTCACTAATATAAAGCCCCGTTAAGGGGCTTTTTTCTTTACTTTTTTAAACATTTAATTAAAATTAGGTAATGAAGTTACCTTATAAAATATTATTATATAATTGTGGTAAGAGATTTAAAACTATAGACTCGGCCAAAACATATAGTGATGCGTTAAAGGTTTACAACAGCCATCTTAAAAGCAACAAAGTTTTTTTCCCAAAAGAATATAATTGGCGGGGTAATAAAACGGATTATGAGATTGCAATAATAGGTCCAAAAGATGGTACACCCATTAAACATTTTAGGGATAAGTTTGGTGCTGTCGTTAAAATAAAAACAAAGGGTAGTTTTATTATAAAAAAAATTTCACCCTATCTAATCGAGGAAGAATTTAAACACAAAAACTCTAATGTTATTTATAATTTTCGGGGTTTAGTGAAAAAATTTTTAGTGAACAGTGATCAAACTCGTGTTGTTTTGTCGATAAATAACAAATTAGTTATTGAGTATTTCGAAAATGAATCGTTAGATGTTTTTGTTCTCAAAAATAGGCAGGATAGCCAAAGACTTAATGAAACCATAAAGGAATTTGCATACGCAAATGGTTTAACTAACTTTATATTTTTTAATGACCCGACTATTGATACCGTTAAAAGGATCTACGATTCTTTGGAGTTGAATTATAATATTCAGAGGGAGTGGATGTCGAGAGTATCCACCAGGTAATCATTTTTTTCTGAATGTAAATCTAACATCAGATATTATTATCTCAAAATACCTTTTAGATTTATACCCGTGTATTGTCTTGTTTATAAACTTATAGACCTCCTGTTGTAAACTCTCGTGTTCATGCTCATCTAAAACAAAAGAAACCTCAGTACCGACAATATTTTTTGTCGTACCAGTTATAACATTCGCAATATCATTTAGTTTCTCTAATTTCATAGGTGTCTAAATATTCTAGCAATAAAACCTTTAAATTTGGCAAAGACTGATGGTTCTTTTTTAATATAACTATTAAAATCATTAATTTCAGCCCCTAAAGATTCTCTAACTTCTTTAATATAAAGTTTTTTGTGTCTTTCAACATCAGACATATCTTTATTAATTTCTTTCAAATAACCCCTATAAGCTCTATCGTCATTCATATATTTATTTTTTTAATATAAATAGTAAAATCTTCGTCCCCTAAATAACCAGATACAACCGTAACATCACCGATATGTGATAATCGATTGGTTATCTCTTTCGGGTCATACATTAATAACCCATCCAAACCACTTTTTTTATTTAAAAAATTAAACGCAACACCTCTAAAACATAGGTCATAAGCTACCTCAATTTTAGATATTACCTCGTCTAACGTTATCCCATATGTGAAGACGCCAGACCCAATAACATATTCAACACCAGGATTAACTTTAACGCTTTCTATGTCACCAACCATAAAGATCCCATCATCTGGGTATAATTGTTTTGCCATGGCAATATAATTAGGATTTATATCTACACCAACATAACTTATGCTTTTAAACCCGTTTAAGGCTATATAATTGTTTAAATGACCCAAACCACATCCATAGTCCAATATTCTATCACCATCGCTTATACCGATACCAAACAACGCCTTAAATCTTTTGTGTTGTGTTGATTCGTCAGTCCAGCCAACCGCTGATGGGTCTTTAATTGAAAAGGCCTCAAGATATTGGTTGTAGAAGTTAATTATATCACTGCTCATCTGGTAACTTTGATTCAATATATAATTCAATTATGTTTAAAAAATAAACCGTGGCTGAAATAAATGCAGCATCTAAAAATGTAAAGACCGCTTCACCAACGGAAGATAAATTTGTCCCTAGTAGGTAGTCACCATAAAGCAACTCGCTCGGTGAGAAGTTTATTAACTGTACAACAAACAAACCAACCCAGAAACTAAAACACATCATACAAGAGAGTAGTGAACCAAAAAACTTTGATCTACCACCAACAAATTCCCTTATGGGTCTAAATAGTTTACTTTGAACGACTATTGACGTGATTCCGTAGCAAATGAATATGAAATAAAAAAGTGATAACACATCCATTAATTATCCATTTTATGTTCTGTTATTTCATTTTCAACAACAACATCTTCCTCTGACACTGGTTGTGCGGAATCTTCATGGGATGTGACTGTTTCTTGATCAGACTTTTTAGACCTACCCCTTTTTACGGGTGTAATTGACATTGGTGTGTCAAATGACAACTGGGCTAACTCATCATAAGATAGTTTTGTAAATAAACCCTTTAATTCGCCCATTTTCTGAGTGAATAATTCTTGTTTCCTTTGTAAATCAACGTTATACTCAATTACTTCGGTTAATAAATCAAATAAGTTTTCAAACGTAATTTCTTTCGCAAACATTGCATAATAAACCAATCCTGTCTCCTCGGAAACTTTTTGTTTCTTTATCTGTACGTGCTCTGGTACATGCTCGTCTAGAATTTCCCATTTTGGATCTAACCAAAAATCTAGCATTTTAAAAGCACCATTAACCCTAAAACCAATTATATTGGTTGGGTATTTATTAAACATTTCGTCTATTTTCATATTTTAATTCCATTAATTATACATGTTATTATGTAAGCAACAGATAAACCGAGGTAAACTAACTCATTTTTAGTCAGTGTGTACCTTTTGGGTTCAATGTCAACCATGTTCCTATAAAACAAAAATATATGTCGTATAACAACTAGAATAGACAACGCTAGTGCCACAAACAATGATTTGTTAATTAGTGATAAAATTATTTCCATAACTTTTTACCACAAATATAGTAAACTATTTCGGATTTATCAATAATTGTTCAAAAAATACTTATCCATTATTTTGTATATCTCGCAAAAAAGATCATACTCGGATTTAGTTTTTGGTAAATCGACAGATAGGACATCGTCCCAAAATAAAACAATCTTATTGAATAATGCTTTTGATTTGTTACTATTACCATAATAAATGTCCATAAAATAGGCTAAGTAATAATAATAGTGTTCACCTTTTTGTTGTAGGTGTATGTTTTCTTCTTTAAAATTTTTAAGTACCTTATTCCAACACCAATTAAAATGATTAATTTGGTCTTCTTGGTATTCAACGACATCATCACCTAAATAAGTGTCGTTTATTATATATGTTAACGAAACAGAAAACTCTTTAAATAATTCAACCTTTTCAGGTAAAATATTATTAATAGTATTCAAATACTGAGTTTGCTCGAAACTAAGGGGTTTTGAGAAATACTCCAAAAATTTATGTATTTGTCTTCTATTATCCATATATAATAAATAAGGGCTTCTACTAAAGAAGCCCTTATAATTTTAATTAATTTTTAAAAAATTGTAAACTCATTAAAGTAATTTTTTCTTAGATACCGCATTTAAGAAAATTTCATTCTCATTAATTTGTTTAACCTTTTTATCTTCATTGATTATAGCTTGGTCATAAGTAAACATCTTTTTCATTCTCTCTAATTCAGAATCAACCGCTTCACTTAAAGCATCGCTTCTTTCATAAGCAAATTCTTTATCGATGTTAAGACCTTTTGAACCGTAATCCATGTCTCTCTCTGGTCTTCTAGCTTTAACAGCTTTCATTAATTTTTCACCACCTTCAGACTCATGATCAACATTAGCATGATCTTCTGGCGCTAAACCGTCAGCCTGATCTTCGATTCTATCTTTAAAATCCTCATTACTATCGTTACCGTAGTCTAAATCTAACATACTGTTTCTACCGTGTTGTTTTAATTCGATTTCAGATTCTCTATCACTATTGACGTGTTTTTGATTTTTCAAATTATCAACCTTTTCTTCAGTAGTTTCTTGTGAATCTTCAGAACCTTTAACAGCCTCACCGTTTTCTTTTTCAGAAGTAGTCTTATTTTCCGAATCAACGTTTTTACCTTTGATTGGGTTAAATTTAGGTAATTCAGCTTCCTCTAAGAAATCATCGTCATCACCAAAATCAACTGGCATTTTTTCCATTTTTTTGATGTCAGCGAATGTCGGTTCTTTTTCATCAGCAAAATCGTCATCGTTATCTTTTGTTTGTCTAGTGTCTCTTCTATCTTTAAAATCTTTTAAGAATTCTAACTTCTTAATTACTTTGGTTTGGAGCTCTAAAACTTTATCTAAAGCTGTCATAAGAGAATCGTCATTAACTAAACCTGTTTTATTTAAGAAATCTTGTTTAGTTGGTGAAACCATTGTCATGAATATTGACTGTAATCCACCTCTAGAGAATAATCTATCAGCATACGCAATATAATCTTCCTCAGCACCTTTAGATAAGAAATTAATAAAATCATCAGCGGTATATTGTTTTGAAGCTTCAAAACCACCATAATATTCATTAAATTTATTTTTAATATCTTCTGATGATAAAGCCTTAGCCAATGTAGTTGTTGATTTCTCAATCGTATTCATAAACTGAGTGAAATATTTCATCTCTCTAGCATATTGATCGGTTGTACCACCTTCATCGTCAAAATCTTCGTCCGAATCATCAAATTCCATAATACCCTCAACACCAGGCATACCTTCATGGCCATTAACACCAATTGGTCCCTGTACTGGGGCTGTCATAGCTGGCATTTCTGGTTGGTCCTTGCCCATAAGATCGTTTGTAATGAAATCAAAAGCATGATCCAATGTTTCCTTAGCGGTTGCAACGTGATCAGCAGCCCAATCATGACCACTATTTAACATAGCTTCAATTCTATCGTGATCAAGGGCTAATAATTGCTCAGCCTGATTTTTGATTTGTTCAAGATTTGAGAAGAACATGTATCTACTACCTTCTCCACCTTCTTCTAATTCCATACCTTCATTAGCTTTAGCAAATTTCTTCTTAGCCTCTTCATAATCTTCTTTTGATAAATCCCATCCATCAACCGCATCAGCTACGTGTTTTTTAGCTTGTTCGTATGTGTGGTCATGTTCGATACAGTGTTTTAATTGGTCATGGATGGCTGGGTTAATCCCTTCACCTTCTTCCATTTTACCTTCAAACATATCCATACCTTCGTCCTCTAACATAGCCTGTGCGGTTTCTTTAGCTTCAATAACAGCACCTTCGTAATCACCATCTTCTAACAATTCTTCAATAGTATCAAGTCCGTTAGCGAATGTCGCTGTATCAGCTAAATCAGATGAGCCCATACCACCTAACATTTTACCGATAAAAGCATCGACCAATTTAACTGCTGTTTTTCTAGCACCGTTGTTTTGGACACTAGCCTCGATTTTAGCGTATTTACCACCATCTTCATTCATAATCTTGTGCATCTTACCAGGACTACGATTAGCATCTCTGGTTTCAATATCAATTAAACCCAATACGTGCTTTATGTTGTTAGCTGAGGTAGAACCAACTCTTCCAACAAAATCAAAATAATCACCGCCAATAGCTGATAAGAACATAGCTTCTTTAACTTTTACGTCATCTTCATTTGCGATAGCATCAGCTAAAGATTCGTCTTTGTTTCTATCCCTTAAAAACTTTTTAAAATCTTTCATTGGGTCTCCGTAGAAATAGGACATAATACCCTCATTAACTTTTGTCGCACACTCACCTTCACTCATCTGGCAAGATTTCATCATTTCCATACAGATTTCAGCATCTTCCATCATACTTCTACATTGTGATTCGTATGTGTCACCCTCTTCTAGTGTATCAGGTAAAAACCCTTCAGATACTAATGTTTCATACATGCATTCAGCCAAATCTTTATTAGCCATAATTTCGTTCATGCATTTGCTTGCGATTTCTGGTGTCATTTTTATGTTTTCCATAGTTTGTTTGTTTTCTATATTTTCAATTATTATTTCTTTATTAAATTTTAGTTCGATTGATTCATCTAGAGAATCAACCACGATGTCTTTGTTTAAATCTTCATTAAGACTATCGTTTATTTCGTCTTTTATATATTCGGTGTAATTACCATTAATTCTTATGATGTTCATTAACCCACTTTGTATATCGGTTTCAGATTCTTCTTCACCTAGCTCTTCGTACTCACCAGTAGCTTCATTATAAACTTCAATATCTTGTAAATTATAAACCCTATAATCAATATCATCTGGGTATACATTATATCCAATATATGCGTTAAAATTAAAATAACGGCCCGAATATTCTACCTCCTCAAAGGATATTAATGTGTGCATATTAGACCCCTCATCTAATGACTCGTCTAACGATTCCGATAAATACTTTTCTCTAATCATTTTAGCGATTTGTTCTGGTTGTTTACCAGTTTCATTCGCTATATGGGAACAATATTCATAACAACCCTCACACATATGTTCTTTAGTTTCACCAATAAGTTTGATTGGTTTATCAATTGCTCCTTGAGAGCAATAAGGGAAGGCCAAACATTTTGGTTCTATCGCAACTAATTTACCACCATTAAATGAAGGTTTTTGGTTTAAATCACCACCGAACCAATCTTTTAAATCACCTTCGGTTACCATCTTTCCTTCAACTGAGTAAATATGTTCTTTAACATAACCCTGCGGTGGTACCGCAATTCTACCAACACCAGAGCCATTTTTAACACTAGCGTCTTTCCAGGTGTGGAATAATCTACTATAAAGTTTTTTCTTGGAGATTCTACTTAATGGTCCTATAAACCCACCGTATGTTGGGCTACCAGGATCACCTAAAACAGAAGCGACAGAGGCTGACTCATTTAGCTCTGTCTTATTTAATTTAATGTTATTTAAAAATTCTGATTTTTTCATTAATTCGGTGAATTTCTTAAATCGTTAGCCCAGAAACTTCTTCTGGTCCATAATTGTTTATATAACTGAACTAAAACGTTTCTTGTTATCTCAACAACTTTATTTTCAAAATCTTTATTGCCCTTAATAGAGTCTTTAACGATATCTTTAACTTTAGTTTCAAATTGAGAGCCTCGTGTTATATCTAAAAAGTCTTTAATTTCCTTTTTAATCATAACCTTAATGTCACTTTTATCTGTTGGCGTTAAAGCTTCATTGATGATTTTATCATCCATCTCAACTATACACTCTTTTAAGTATTGTTCTAACTGACTTTCTGTAACTTTAACTTTCATTTTATACGTGTTAATATATTATAAATACTTTATTTTTTACGAAAAGTTATACAATATGACAATCCAATATTAGGGGTCCAAGCAACTCTAACAACACCATTTGCACTAGGCACTAAACCAATAGCTAATGGGCTGATTGACAGACCAAGTCCAGTATTAAATGTTTTTGGCTTAACAACTGGGTTGTCTGGTTTTTTTGGTTCAAAAGGTTTATCCAGTATTTCAGCATTTCTAAAACTTATTTTTAAAAGGGACTCTGGTATTTCCTCACCCAATTCACCATTATCTTTAACATTAAATGGTACTATTTTAGTTCTAGTGTATTTTGTTACCTCATCATCATACTGGGAAATAACTAAAGCAAAATTTAATTTAAAATCACTTATATTTGTACTATTGGGTAAAACACGTAATGTTTCTTTGGTGTTATCAATTTTAAACCACGAAATACCTTTTATTGTCCTAACTAAATCCTTACTATTAAAAGATAGACCATATCTACTATTTAATGTGTCATATACGAATTCTGAAGGAACAACAACGTTTTTATTAACGTAAATTGGTTGAGTTATTGTTATCGTTTTTGATTTTATATTTTTTAAAGAATCAATCCTATTTAACGCATTACTAAGTTTTGTGTCAACAACAGCTAATTGTTCTTTTGTTAACTTTAACTGTATTTCTTTATCACCCAAAGCGGCAATATTCTGACTGGCTATGTGTTTACTAACCTTCAATTCAGATTTTAATTTATTGGTTTCGCTGCATTGTCTTAAAAACAATACCAAAAATAGTATCAATAACATACCCGCAATAAATTGCCTATTTTCCCATACCTGTTTTAAAAATTTCATCTTAAACTTCTTCTGTATTTCCGCCAGAGGTTGTTGATTTCACTAGAGCGGTCCTACCTATTTGTGGATCAATATAACTCCTGCTTATTGTATTTAATAAATTTAGTAAATCAGAATTTAAAGTAAATGTGCCTCCAACTAAATTTACCGTTGGGTCCTCATTATCTGTGTCAATAACCAACTCCTTTATAAATTCTAGTGTCGGGTTTTTTATCACGTCAGCAGTAAGTATCATACGACCATTCTCAATCCTTATATTAATATAGGGTAACAATAAACCAGTGGCTTTAATAAATTCACCAATAGTGCTCGTTAATTCATCTTTAATTGCATCGTTCAGTGTGATGTCTTGTCCAGCACTTAAATAACCAATAGTATTAATACCGTCAAAAGATAATTCCTCACCGTCTTTATTATTAATTTTTTCTGGTGTGGTGTTTATCATCTCATCAGCTTCATTAAGTGTTGCTCTTCTAACAATATTTAACAAAGTTTTTATATCGTCATAATTTTTGTCGTGGTTAAAATTAGTTCCCATTTTCTTTTTCTATTAGTTCTTTTAATTTTTTAAAATTCATAGCTGGTGACAGATCATAATAGTTTTTACTATAGTTGCTTCTATTTAATATACCCCTATAATTATTTGGTTTTTCTATTATCACATTATTGCCAACAAATTCTTTAATTATGTTGTGTTCTATACATAAATAGTTAATTAATTCAACAAGTTCATCATATTGCTTATCAGTGTAGTTTGCCCAATACTTTTTATTGCGCCATGGTACTTCGGAGACATCCCCATCATATGTTGTACCCTTCCAGGTTATAAAATTACCACTTAACGCATCTTTATACAACCAACCAACATTTTCTAATGCGATGACAATGACTTGTTTTTCGACCCTTTGTTCATCCATTAAACCATTATAATTATTTGGGTCAAAGTGTTGGTATATTTCACCGCCATTGGAAATAAAAAAACACGGCATCTTGGTGTATTTACCATTATACCGTGTTTTAATCTTCACAAGGTGCTCATCTAATGTGCACAATGAGTTAATAAGTACTATTTGTTTTTTTTTGGTTTTACTTTTTTGAACATTATCGGGCCCATTAAAGTAGAATTCTTTATTGATTTTCATTTTTAAAGACCATGATATTATCTATCGCAGGACTTTTTTCTTTTTTAAGTTCATCATAAACTGGATAGATTTCTTTATTATCTATAATAATTTCTATCGGTTTTTCACTAACTAAATCCTCAGAAATTTTTTCTTCAACAACATTATTATCAACCACATTTTCGGTGATATCTTCAACACTAGTAACTTCTTCTTGGATCTTTTTGTCATCTTCATCGACAACATACTCATTATCAACAATCTCATCTTGAGTGTATTTTGGTTTTTCACTCAAAACTAATTCAGTTAAATTTTCTTCGCTGGCGAAATAATCGTCATCGTTTTCAATAAGAAAATCGTCATCTTCGTCATAAAAATTAATATAACCAGAATTAGCCAAAGCTGTTGGTTCGTCCGCTAAATCTTCCTCCGTTATTTCAGGTAATTTACCCTCTTTATGTAATTCATCAACTTTTTCCCAAACCCTTTTAGCCTCATCATTTAAATTTGACTGTGTAACCGCATCGGTAATCTGATCATTTACACCCTCATTTACACCCTCATTTACACCCTCATTTGGTCTAATATAGTCAACTAAAGATTTAATAAAACCTAAAGCTACTAGTGGTAATATGGCACCAGAAACTATTGATAGTATTCTTTTTTGGAAAATAGGTTCATAATCAACCAGACCAAATAACTCTATCCATTCTTTGTAATCTTTTAAATTGACGTAAGCGAAATAAGCATTACCCATTGCTTGCATCGCAGTTAAAATAAAGAATAATACCCAAACTATGGTTTTATTCATTTTTTTTAGTGCTATTATGGATGCTAGTGATGCAGCGGCACCAACCTCAAAAGCTAAAGCTAATGTTATCGCTAACCACTTAGGGTTGGATAACTCGAAAAACGTGATAACGTGTATTGTCGATATTACAGAAACCATCACGTATAACGTGACAAAGGTTGCTATAATGAAATTTTTTGTTAATTTATTCTCGTTTTCCATTACCCAATAATATCTTTAAAAATTTTTATGGATTCGTTTATTGAATTTAAAGCCCCATCTAAACTTTCTTCCGAAGTATTTTCAGTAATACTATTAGTTTCAACACCTGTATTGGTGTTTTCTTGTTTAGTATCAATGCTACCCAATAAAGTTAGGTGTTCAGAGACATTTTTAGATTTTGTTTCTTTAATAGTCGACATGTTACATAAAAATTTGTTTTTAATTATTTTCTAAAACACTTATCTGTTTTCTTAAATCTTCTTTTTGTGGGATGATGAAAGTGTTTTGGAATTTTAACATTTGTTCCTGTCTATTTAGTTTAGACATTTCATTATTTAATTCATCATAAACAGAATATCTAGATTTAAGATTACTTAATTTAATATTCTCCTCACTAGGTACTAATAAGGTTAAGCTGTCAACCTGCACAGATAATTTTTTATTCTCTTTCTCTAATTTAGTAATACTAGCGTTTTTGACGCAGCCACGCATCGACATAATTAGGAATAAAACAACAAAGGCAACCAACCCATGTTTATTAAAAAAATTTTTTATCTTTTCCATATCTTATAAATATTTAGTTTTTAATTAAAATTACAAAAGTTTAAAAATACCACCCGAATGAAAGCGTAATTTTTTAATAGCTTTTTCTTTTATTTGCCTAACTCGTTCTTTGGTTAAACCCAAGTCCTCGGATATTTCTTGTAGGGTGCATTCATCACCATCCAGACCAAAATACCTAGTTATAACCATTTTTTCGGTGTCAGTTAATTGTTTTAGAACCAAACCAAGTGCCGAATTTAAATTAGATCTATCATTATCATAGACATTATCTGGTCTTGGGGAAGATGCGTCTTCAATTATATCGTACAATGAGAGACCCTCTTCATCGTACCTGTCATCCAATCTTTCAACAGACGGCAAATGTGCAAACCCGTCCAAAACAGACTTTTCATTAGCTTCGGAAAAATTCTTCTGCATTTCTTTATTGGCTTTTCTCATGTCATTGATGACATTGATTGGTAATCTAATCATCCTTGAATTATCATGTAATGACTGTATAATCGATTGTTTGATCCACCAAACTGCATAAGATAAAAACCTAACTTCCGTTTGGTCGTAATTAAACCTTTCGGCTGCCTTTAATAAACCTAAATTACCCTCAGATATCAAATCATCAATACCAAGCCCTTGGTTCTGATATTGCTTGGCTACGGTTATCACGTATCTCAGGTTAGAGTAAATCAGTTTCTCTTTCGCCCTCTCATCACCAGATTTTATCTTTTTTAGGAGTTCAGTTTCCTCCATTCTAGACATTGGCTCATGTTTTCTAACATCTTGTAGGTAGTTGGCGATTTCACGTTGGTCTATCCAATGTGAGGTATCATTCTTGGGACTCATTTTCATTGTCATTTTCTGTTTTGTATCTTTTTAAAATTAATTTTTCTTCCTCGGTTAAACTTTCATAACCAAATTCAATTATCTTATCCAGGATCGGATCAATAACGTCCATACTTATTTGTGTGTCATTCTTTACTCTGTCTTTTTCTTCATTGGCTAATTTAATTTCCTCGTTTAACATCGCAATATACTGCTCTCTGGCCTTAGAAACCAAATCAACAAAATATTGTATTTTATTTAACGTTAACTCATTGTGTCTTTTTGGTTTGTCATTTGAATATAGATGTTTGTAATACTCATCTGTTACATGCCTAGAATACGCCTCTTTGGTTATGTCAAACAAGAAAAAAGATTCGGTGTATTCAGAATACATTTTCTTAAAAAATTTATCCAGGTGCTTCATCTTTTCTTTTGAGTTGAAGATTAGAATTATCGAGGCTGGCCCAAATATCCATTTCAACTGGTGTTCGTTATCTAAAATTGGTTTTAACCCGTGTTTAAAGTTTTCAGGGTATTTGCCAACAAAAAACATTATATACCTTCTAGATTTCTTAGCAAAAACTTTTGTAAAGAAAATATATAATTTATACTTTATGTTAAAAAACACCCAATCTAAAATTCTAGTCATTTGTAACGATATTTGATATATTGTTAATTTTTTCTACCCTAACGGTATGATCGGCCCAATCTTGTACATAGGGATTGTGACTAATAACCCAAATATGCTCAAATAGTGACTTAAGTTTTTCAAAAAACATACCTAATCGATCCAAATTCTCGTTAGAGACTTTACCCGTCACCTCATCAAATACAATAATATTTGGTTTTGGTAGTGAGCACACTTTTGATAAAACACATCGTAATGCTAATGAACTAACCGTTTTCTCATACCCTGAGCCCGCTGACAATGGTTTTTCGATACCCGATTCACAATCAATCATCCAAAACTCAACCTCACTCTTATCATTCATACGCATCTCTAAGTCAAAATCACATGTGTCCGATAAAAGGATTTTTAGGTGACTATTGATCAAAGGAATCATTGTACTTAATACCATTTTAGAGATACCATTTTTACCATAAACATCCAAGTAAACCCTAAAAATTTTATCAACAACCTCTTCACGTTTTAACTCGGTAATTAGTGTATTGTAATCACTAATTTTTGTTTCAGAGAGTTCGATATCTTTTTTAAGACTATTGATTTGTAACATCAAAGAATCCTTATTATTTATTTCTTCTTCCGTTTTGAACTTTAGTCTTTGTAGATCAGTGTCAATGATTTTATTTTTTTCTAAGGCCTCTTTAGCCAATTGGTATTGTTTTAATTTGTCTTTACCACGTTCTAAACTACCATAAAAAGCGGTTAACTCCATCTCCTTATTCTTTAATAACAATTCGGTTTTGTTATACTCATCCCAAACAGCCTTAAGTTTGTCATAGTTCTCGATTATTGTTTTTAATTTATCGATTTCTTTTAAAACCTTAGTGTATGATGTGTTTTTAGATTTAAGTTTTTTCTCGTTATCAGCGATTTCCTTTTTATGGTCAACGCCCTCTAATGGCCTATTACATGATTGGCAAATTTCCCCTTCTTTGAGATTCGTTATTGTGTTCTCCAAATGGGATATTTCCATTCTTAATTCTATCTCCTTTTCTTTATTATCTTGTAGGGAAATAACGTAGTTGGAATATGAGTCAATATCGAATTGTTCGGTTGGTGATGGGTTAGATACCCTTAATTCATTTATTTCTTTTTTCTTGTCACCAATTAAACCCTCAACTTTTGTTATACCAGACAAAATAGATGACTCATCAATCTTATATAATTCGGTATCAACATTATTAATTCTAATCGAATTTAACCTATCACGCTCCGCATCAAAAGACTTTAAAATCGCTAGTTTCTCACTAAGACCAGCATTTAAATTAATTATAAATTCATCGTTATTTTTTATCTTTTGGTTTTCTTCCTCGATTTTCGAATAAATGTCCTGACTATTATTGTGGTATAATTTAGACTTTTCTTTCCACTCTTGGTGTTTTTTCTTGGCGATTTTTTCTTTTTCACGGAAAAATTCAAGACCAATAAATTTAGTTAGAATTCTACCTCGCTCAGTTGGTTTTGTTTTGATTAAATCGTCCAGATTATCACCTGTGGTTAAGATAGTGATTAAAAAGTCGTCATATGAACCAACATAGGTCTTAATCAACTCATCAGTAAACTTTCTTTGCTCACCATTAAGCTGTTTAACACCCCCTTTCGGTAATACTTGATAAAAGTCTAATTCACCTTTACATGTGAAGTCACCAGACTTACCACGTTTTCTGTTGATTGTTCTTTTAATAACATAATTGTCACCCTCAATTTCAACAACTCCTTTGACAACAACGGTGTCATCATCCGTGAATTTATTAAAAACCTCTTCCATTTTTTCGGTCTTAGATGTGACACCAAAGAAAAGGAATAATAATAAATCAACAGTCATTGTCGTTTTACCACCAAAGTTAGGTGGGTTTGATACAATTGATGTGATCCCGAGTTTATCTGTGAAAACAATTCTATTAGACTCACCAAATGAAAGAAAATTACTGAATTGGATCTCTTTGATTTTAAACTTCTTATACCTATTGGTGGTTTCTTTATAATCCTCCAATTCAACGTTAACCGTATTATCTAATCTCATTAGATAATCCATTGGTATGTCAATGTCTTGGTTTTTTAAGTAACTCTCAATAAGTTGTTTTTGGTAATTCTCATCTAATACAACTTCTGAGGCATCAGCAGTTCCTTCAGCAACAACGTCTGTATTTTTTGCTGTTATAGGTTTAAAAATTACTTTAACCTTAGTTGTCTTGTATTTATTTTGAAAATACTTCTCGATCTGCTTTTCTCTAATCGTTGTGTGATTATCTAACGTATCTTCCCAAATAACCTTTATATGGTTATTAGAGTCGTATATCTCGGCAGTTGTTATTTTTTTAGAATTCGTCATATACTCCATAATTATCGTCTGGTCTTTTTAATCTTACTTGTATTTTTTCTTTAGGTTTTTCTTCCTGTTTAATTACATATGATGGTTCGGTTTCAACAATAACCTCTGGTTGTATTTGATCAACAACCACAGTCTCTTCTATTTTTTTCTTCCTACCACGTTTTTTAACTTCTTTGGTCTCGATAGGTTCTTCGGGTACGACCACATCTAATGGTTTAGCATCAGATACGGATTCTTCTTCTGGTTTAATGTGAACAATATCGGATTCAGATTTACCAAAGAACATCGCAAAGCTGTCACCATATTTTTTCATATCAAAGCCACTAACTAATACCTGATTTATAAAATCATTGATGTCCTGGATATCGTTAACTTGGCAAAAGTCAACAATATCATTATATAGATCTTTTTTAATTTCAATATTAGGCATTTATCAAAAGTTCGTTTTGTTCTTCGATATCAGAAATATCGCTTATTTTAAATGTGAGGTATTTAACTGGGTTTTCAATGTCGTGAAACTCATATGTTATTTCGGTCCCCAAAGATACAACATTAAACCCATGTTCGCTAACAGTTTCACCAAAATTTTGTTGGATAAAAGATCCAACCATTATTACTGGTGTTTTACCAACCCTAAAAACTTGTCTTTTGTGGATATCACCACAAAGAACAACGTCACACGAACTAAATTTCGTTAATTCAGCACCGTGAGTAAATTTAAAACCCATTTCGTTTGTCGCACCAACAATAGTTCCATGGTATAGACCAACATATGTACCTTCATAAGGTCTCATCTCTAAATTTTCTGGCGGCATATGGTTATCAAAGATACTAAATACACTCCAAACCACATTTTCGTCTTGGTATAACCCAGATTTTTTATAGTAAACAATGTTGTCAACGTCTAATGCATTATGGATTGGCGTTATCGCATCCATTCTTTCTTTATTTTGTTCGACAATATCATGATTACCTGGTATGATTACTACCTTTCCAGTAACTTTTGAGCACTCTAATAAAAACCAAGATAATTCATTAACCAATTCTGGGCTAATTTGGTTTCTGGAGTGGACTAAGTCACCAGCAATTACTATTCTCTCTGGTTTAATTCTTCTCATCTGATCAACGAAGTTTTCACAGATAGCCCTAAATTCCGAATGTCTTTGGATATTTCTAAAATGAATATCCGCAATGTGTGCTATTTTTGTTATCATAGTATAATTCTTTTCATTTTATAGTGTTCAATAAGCATCTCAGCTTCTTTTTTCATATACCCAATTGGGATTAATTTAAATGTTTGGATATTTTTATCCCAATAAAATAAGCCACCTCTGTTGAACTTTTTACCTGTCTCTCTTTCATACATCACACCGTACACAGATAATTGAATTGTATAGTCATTATACTGACAATGTGCTAAATGGTTTAGCGGAAAATGTAAAAATTCACCGTATTTGTTTTCGTATTCAAATCTTTTGTTTGTTTTAAAGTCCCAAACATTAAAAAACATACCATCAGGCAAGTCTTCAATAATGTCTGATGTACCAGCAACACCTTGCTCATCGTTAAACTCAATTGACATAATGTGTTCTGGCTTTAAGTAAGGGCTGTCAATTAACGTTAAACCCTCTTCGTAGCAAACATCCCTAAAAGCACCAATAACAATCTTCTCAAACTCATCTCTGGGTGAGTACATTCTATTGGGTGCCAATAGAAATCTTTCTAATATCTCGTGGAGAGCCGTACCATATTCATTTGCCATCCTGTTTATTTCTCGCCATTCAGCGATAATATCTTCTTTTGCAACACCCTTTCTCTTTGCGATTCTTTCTGCGTGAAAATCTTCATCAAACTTTTCTTTATATTGTCCAAGTACGGTTGTAACTGAAGTGTATTTAACTGTTGGTTTCGCACTATTATGATAGGTGTGCGTTGCGTGATCTAATGTTATCATTCTTTAATTCTTTTACTGTTTAATAATAATTTTTTTAGGTTTTCTGGACCATATTTTTCATGGTACAATGATAAGTCGATGCCGTTTGGTAATTTACATACAAGTATTTTCTTATATAACCTACCAGCATCTAACTTTTGGTATATTTTCATCGTATCATCCCAAGCATCTGGGTCAAGTGCAATAATAATATAATTTTTTGATTTAAAATATAATTCGTTAAATAATTTATCGGACATTTTTTTGCCCAGAAGAGGTACGCTGTTTGGTACGACCATGTGGTCAAAAACACCCTCAACCAAAAAAATGGGTTTTTCCCATTCAATAAATCTTTCGTTAAAAATAAGCGTTTGCTTCTCAACAGCTGAGTTGAGGTATTTAAATTTAGTTACTTTATTACTAACAGCCCTAGTAACAAAAAAATTTAATTTACCTGACACGTCATATGAGGGTATGACGACCCTATTTTGGTATTTACCGTCTAAACAAAATCCCACATCGAATTTTTTAATGTGCTGATCGTTTAAACCCCTTTCATATAGATAACCAAAGGCTGGGTTAAATAATGGGTTCCCCAATTTACCCTCAATCTTAATATACTCATCAGGTAATTTTAAGTCATCTTTTTTTTCCTCAACAGTTTTTTGTTTGTTGAATTTAAAATTTAACCTATAGTACTCACTAAGTGTTTTCTTGTTAGAATATTCTCTAACTAAGCTAGATAATCGACCTTTTGTATTATGTGTTTCACCACAAGCCCAGCAATTATAGACACCATCTTTATAAGATATCTCCAAATTACCTTTATTGTCATGGTCAACACCCTTTATAGCCGCACAACTCGGGCAATCAAAACTAATTTGTTTACCCCTTTTATTGTGTTTTTTATGGTCACCAAGGAATGACTCCAACAAGTATATTAACTTGTTTACCTCACTTTGTATGTTATAATCACCCATAATTCCACAAAGATATGGAATTAATATGAATTAACCAAACTTTACTGAAAAATATTATTCAAGTGTGCGAATGCTAACGCAACTGTGTAAGCATCAGACATATCAAAGTTCTCCTTTTTAAGTTGCCCTTTTTTATCTAGGATCCAGTTAATTTCAGGTTGTCTAGCGTTAACTTTATCCCAAACAACTTTTTTCTTGTCAACATCCTTAGGCATACCGCCAAATAGGACTGGTTTTCCCGCTGTATTTGGTTGCATTAATTCTGGAAACGCATATTTTCTCGCATCATATGTTGATATGTACTCTGGAACAACTCCAAGAACATCATAACACATTTTAGTCACCATACCGTTAAACCTTAATAATGTACCAACAGTGTTAACGTTGTTTGAACGCAAAAGTGGTTCCTCTATAACAACATTTTTAATGTTTAATTTTTTATATTTAACAATAAAGTTAAAAAACAAATCAGCTTTTTTAACCAACTCTTCAGTCTTTGACTTAGGTTCTGGTTTTGCTTTGGGTGATATGTGGGTTAATTCCAATAATTCACCTTTATTATTAAACAATGAAACTCCGATTGTTTTTGTTGAAACGTCTAGTCCAAGTAAGTAGTATTCTTCTTGTATCTCTTCTTGCATAAAATTTATATTATAGTCTTATTTTGATGTTAAATGAAATTACATCGTACCAATATTTTTTAATTGGTTGCGTTGGTTTACAAATAGCTAATAAATTACCATCAGCATCATGTATCCCTAGTTGTGTTATAATTACAGGGTGTAAATCACCTGTAGTTGGTTTAAATGTTGCGAAATCTTGGGTTTGTTCAACACCCATCAAATCTTTAGCGGTATCGTTTGTTGATTTAAAGAACTCATCTGATGACGCCAAACAAACAACGTTTAAAGATTTTTCGGTATTATAACTCAAATACTCTAGTTTAGAATCAACATCATTTTGTGTGTAAATAAATTGTGTTTTATCCCACAAATAGTCGCCTGAACCTGAGTCTATCGTTGAAATAATCTGTTCAGTATCTGTATTTGTTGTGGTTCTAACTAGACCCCTAGTATCGGTCGTATTACCATTTTGGATGTCGTAATTTTTAACAACATTAACAGAACCAGCTGTTGTAATCTCACCATCAAAGATTGCTTTGAAATAAGAATCAACAATCATTGGGTGTGTTATAACGATAAACCCTTTATCTAAATAAGCAACACCAACACACTTGTCGTTTTTATAGTTATATGTTGGCTTTTCTTGTGCACCTGATTTAAATACCTTTGTTCCGTTTATAACTTCAGTATATCCATCACCCCAGTTGTTAAAATTAGCTGACGGTGTTGCCACAGCATCTGAAAATAATAAAGCAACATTACTCTCATAAGTTGTTTCGCCAACCAAGCTAAGGTCAGGTCTAACACCCAAAGAAGATAATGCGATATTAGGGTCAGATAATTTTTTATCTAGATTGTTATTCAACATTGAATCGCTATAAGTACCGTATATGTCGATACTTGATACCGTACCAGGATAAGTCATTACGCCTAATCTCTTTTCATCCACATTCGCAGATTCAACACCCGTTACATAAGGTAGTGTTAATTTGGTGGTTTTACCATCAATAATTTCACCGTATTTGTTATTAGGTACTTCAAATATTAAGAACATATCATTTGGTACTGGGACGTTCCAAGGTTTATTTAATTCAAACTCATTACATCCAATTGTTTGCATAACCGTACCATAGTACTCACCAGTATAACCAGTTACTGGGTGAACTAACAAAGCGTCTGTTGTTCCAGTATATGTGTTATCAATTGCAGTCCACTTGTAGTCAACACCGTTTTTTCTAACGGCAACGACATCATTACCAGTTGCAACACTTAAAACACCATATTCCGATCTACTATATTTTTTATATTCTTCATCAGTAACAGGTAAGTTTAAAGATTTTAATAGGTTAGCAAAGATGGTATTATTATCTTGTCTACCAACAAAGAAACCTGGTAATACGTTCGTTGTGTTTAAACTAGCACCTGTAAAGGTATTTGTTAAACTCTGATAACCATCGTTTAAGTCAAATGGGACTGTCTCATTAACAACCACAACATTTTCAACTGGTTTTAAAACATTGTAATTTGCGGGGTTGTAGTCAAACTCAATATAACCACGGCACGTACCACCATACTGAGGTTGTGAGAATTCAGCGTTATTATAAGCCACTGTAAACAAATAGCTATATCCACCATTTGCCTGAACTTGTGCAGGGTTTCCACTTAAATCTGGGGCTGCTTGGAATCTACCTAAAAAAACATTACTTGCTTCAGAATCCAATTTAGTGTACAAACCAGTACTATTCGAAACCTCAGTGTGTGTTATCATCACTGTTTGGTTTAATGCTGGTACGTATTTTGGTTTCTCTAAAAGATAAAATTCGGCCACACCATCTGTGCCTGTTGATATCGTTCTAGCGTAATAAGGTATTCTAACTTTTAAAATTGCGCTCATTTTATTAACTTCTTATAATTTGATTTTTTATTGTAATGTTTTTTGAAATGGCGTAGACATTATCGTTATAATCCCCAGTAATATCTGTAACAATTTGATCAACAGTTGACAATGTATTATAATTACCATCTTCATCAGAGATAGAAAATGTAGCTGGTACAAATCCTTGCTCTAAAAGTCTTCTTCTACCTAACTCGGTTAAGTATACTTTAATTTCTTCGGTGCTTCCGCTTTGTGGTACGAACCCCATGTTTTTTTTTATTTAAAAATATTAATTTTATTATTTAAGTAAAGACATTATTTCTTTTTAATAAATATGCTGATTATCGTAATTTTTACGTATTTACTAAAATTGTCGAAATAACAACGTCATCACTTATCATGTTTTTTGAGTTTTTATCGCTAAAACAATTCATTTTAAAAGTAAAATCAATAACACCAACCCTTTTTTCTGGATTATTTGTTGATTTACCGTAGTAATGCTTATTTAAAACACCCAGGTTTTTAACCTCGTATTTGGCCCATATCTTTAATTTTGTTAATGGGGTTAACTCCATGTTTGATCCGAACACACCCATTTCAGATATTATTGTTAATAAACCAGTTAAATAACCATTAACAAAAACATTATATTCACGATAATGCTTATTTTTAAATTCATTATCGTATTCATTAGTGAGTTCGACCTTTATTTTTGCAAATTGCAGTCTAGAAGATGCTTCCCTAACTCTAGCCCTATCAAACACAATGTCGTTAAAATATATTGTCTTAGTATTAGAGTTTAATATATAAAAAACACCATCACTTTCATATGATCGGAATTTATCTGTTGTTAAACTAACGCTTAACGCAGGTGTGTTAATGTAAAAATCAATCTTAGGTATCCTAAAACTGAATGTTGGCATCATTTTTTCAACTTTCATATTTATTTAGTTTTAAAAAACATCGTAGTTATCATTAATCGACACAGCGATTTCCTCCAATATAAACTCCACTGTTTTTTTAGCCAGTTTACCGTTATAATCAACGATTATTTTAATATCCTTATTACCCCTACAGATGTTGTTTTCAAACTCTTGTTGTGTTGATTCGTCAGTTTCAACTGTAACCCTAAATAATGGTCCACCCGACATTGCGTTAAACGGACTATCTTGTGTCTCTAATTTATTTCCAACAATAGATACACCAGTGGCATTAGTCGTTGGTTCACTAAATGAAGTTCTTCTAATTGCAGATAAAGCTGTTAATGATGGGCTAATCGAAAAACCATAATTTGTCGAGGATGGGTCGGCTTCCGTGTATGTGTAAAAAATAGTATTGTTTGTGTTATTAATTATATCGTAAACTCTAGGTTCTGGAACAAAGGATACGTTGATGTTGTCATTATTTATATTTACATAGTTTTCGTATGGGAAATAACCAGACGGTGTTTCCAAAACAGAGGGTAAATCTTCTATATCGATATAACCAGCATCGACTGGGTTTGACGTTGTCCCACTATAGCTTGCCCCTTTATATTGATATACCTGTAGGTTTGATAGTTTTAGTTTTCTTTTATTCGTACCCAAAACCATATATAGTGAAACATTTATGGTGTAACCAGTGTCACCTAAATCATAACCATAAACATCCCCATCAAAATTAAAATAAAAATTAAATTTAGATTTATAGATCTCGCCCTTAACAAGTTCAGAAACTTTTTCAATTTGTGAAAACGTAAAATCATGTGTTCTATCAGCATATAAATTGCTACCAATAAAAGCATCCCCCATTATCTTCCCATGAAAAATAGAGTCTTTTTCGGCAATTATATTTGATGAGTTTATAAATCTAAAAAAGTTTAGATCGGTTTTTTTAAGCGGATAGAAATCAAAATTCTCTACGAGGGCTGCCAAACCATTAGCATCATATGATGTATAATCATATGGTGATTTTAAGTGTAAACCGTTAATACCGTTTAAGTTAAATTGTCTGGCCATGTTAATCTTTATATGTTGTTATTTTTAGCGTTTCTGGTGATAAATCTGGTTCATAGATAATATAATTTTTCTGCGCTGTTTGATTCACACCTAGGAACCCATTTTTAAATGTTATATCGGAATCAACTGAACCTCTTTCTGAATTTTGCGTGTAAACATCAGAAACCCCGTTAACTTCAACTGTATCATAATATGATATTGTTGGTATTGTCTGGCCCGTTATAACTGTTGGGTTAAAATCCACTAGTTGTTCGTAATTACCATTATCAACTAATGAAAAATGTGTTATGGCGTTTTTAAAACCATTCCTAACGAAGGTTTCCCTACCGATATCAGTTAGGTAAACCTCCATTGTGTATTTATTTCTTTTAAAGAATCCCATTAGAAATCGATTGTTACTTGTATCACTAACATATCAGAATTATATTTCCTAGTTATTGGTTCTGAAAATTTACCAATACCCACTAAAATACCGTTTTGGTCGTGTAAACCTATCTCAGTAAATGCCACCTTATCTTGATCCTCATTAAATGTGGGGTTTGTTGTTGATATAAATCTATTTGGTAACACGTTACATGTTATCTGGGATTTGTATATTGTCGCTTTAATATCAGTTTCGATGTTACCGTAAAAAATCACCTCATCACCAAACGTGAACTTATCCGTTTCTGTTACGGAAGGTATCGTAAAATAGTCTGATAACTCATAAAGATCATTTTCGCTACTATCAATAACAAATTTATCAATATTAACTCTAAGAGCCGCTATTGTTTCTTTAGTTAAAACATCACCTGTAACAGTTTGACCTAAACCAGAGTTATCTAAATAAAACATAGTTATTTGTGAACCTGGTGTTGGTGTAAAATTAAGTTCAACACGTCTATTTTCTATAGTTTCATTAGTAACATAAACACCATAGGTCGTTGAATTTAATAACATACCTTTATAGAACAACCATACTGTTGAGTTATTCGGTTGTTTGTCTAATTTAAGTGATATCCTATTAGGTGCTATTGTTGAGACATATATTGGGTCTGCGTTAGTGTTTGCATTTATTGTCGCTAAAGAAGGTACATCTATAACTTGTTTAATTGTTTTAGCTGTAAGACTTTTACCAATCAAGTAGTAAATTTGTAATAAATCTGGGTTAACACCATAACCCTGGCCGAAAACAATTACCTCCCTGTTATTGGGCCCAGTCGCATATGTTTTAGGGTATCGGTAGTATGTACCATCGGAAAGTGTGTCGTCAGACGCTTCAGTTTGAATGGTTCCGTTGAATATTACTATTATCTCCCCAACAGGCTCAGCCCCCAATTCAAAAACATCGTATGTTGTTGTGTTTATCACTGTGTGGGTTGTTAACAACTCTGTTGCGTAATCATAAATGTCAGCGTGTAACTCAAACTCAGTTCCAGTTATATTCATAACACCAGTAACACAACCGTTAGTACCCAAATATTGTGAAACATCAACGTAAGACCAGTTTGTTGGATCTGGTTTTATTGGGGAACTAGATTTCTGCCAAAGTAACAGAATCTGGTTTGTTTTAAAACCAATTCCAGATACATCAGAATAATCTTTTAAGAAATTAAATTCGCTATAATTAGGGTCAGATTGTTTTTTATTAAACTCAAAAAGAATATCTTTTGGGCTGTCAGTGTTATTTGTGATTGTCGCAAAATTTTCACAATGTAACCCAGTAACACCATTGGTATCCACAAATAAATAGGTCGCATAAAAATATTCCCCAGATTGTAGTGTACCAACTGTACTCGTATTACCACAAATACCAGGTTCTGTTAACGTTAAAAGTGGGTTAGGTAATGTCCAGTTTCTATTTGCTTTATATGATAAAGCAGAGAGTAATTCCTGATCTTCAATAACCACTATTTTTTCGTCAATTAATATCTTACCAACGATATTTCTATCCGCTTCT
>Ga0208441_1000049_pt1 | contig 45264 bp, 45 predicted proteins | sample Colrivmet1548B02_FD_187648 | JGI IMG/M metagenome (GOLD analysis project Ga0208441, IMG submission 187648) | Estuarine microbial communities from the Columbia River estuary - metaG 1548B-02 (SPAdes) (version 2) | ecosystem: Environmental > Aquatic > Marine > Intertidal zone > Estuary | place... | reverse complement strand
GCTGTCCACAGCTGGTCTGATACGCGGATAGTACGCGTAGGGGTCTTAGGCGAGTTAGGCATCCTATAAGTGTACATGCCCAACGATAATCGTTGGGTGTAAAGCTCTCCCCCAAGGACTCGAACCTCGATAGGCGGAACCAGAATCCGCAGTCTTGCCAATTAGACGAAGGGAGATTGGAGCGGTTGACGAGGCTCGAACTCGCGACCTGCACCTTGGCAAGGTGCCGCTCTACCAACTGAGCTACAACCGCATCGCTGCCCCACCTGGACTCGAACCAGGGACACTCGCATTAACAGTGCGATGCTCTGCCAACTGAGCTATGGGGCATTAGACGTTAGATGACTGGAGGTAAGCCTTAAGGCTTCCTACAGACATTGACACCTTAGTTTCATCATTATCTACGCCTTCACCATCCATGATGGCGTTAGCAATAGAACTCTTCTGTTGTAGGGCTTCCCACTGACGTTCCTCAACGGACCCTGAGATAACTATATCTTGAATTACGATAGAGGGCCAGGTTGAGGATGCCCTCTTAATACGGCCGTTACGCTGTGTGGCTGTGCCTGATGACCACGGCAGGTCATAGTTAACCAACATGTTGGCTGCAGGTAGGTCTACCCCGTAACCACCAGCGTCGGAAGAAATAAGAACACGAACAGTAGGGTCATTATTAAAAGCAACCTTGTTATCTTCTTTAGTCTTAGCATCTAACTTCCCTGAGTATAGTCGGCACTGCTCTGGCCCTAAAGCCGCGGCAATCTTGTCAAGCATGTCTACATAGGTAGCAAATATAACTACTTTGTTTTCTTGATTCTGCTCCAAGAAGTCTTTAACGTACTGAGTAAGATAGTCAAGCTTAGGCGAGTTATTAACACTATCAAGAAGACCCCCATCAACCAGTTCAGTGACATAAGCAGAACCCTCTCCATTCATTTGTTTAAACTTAGCTGCACTACTACGTAGTAGTTCGGGGTGAGAACAGAGCATCTTTAATGCTCCAATCTTAGACATAATCTTACCGCGCATCTCGTCCTCAGGGCCACCGCGACGGGACTCCATCCCATAGTGAGCCATGATATTAAAGTTAGAACCAAATAAATCTTGAGCCTCGTCAAGGTCTGATAACAAGTCTTGTGATATACGTGTGTATAGTTTTGAGCAGGCTCTATCAAAGACAATCTTTACTGGGTCTTTGTGGATAGTGTCAGGTAAGTATGGGGCAACGTCTGGGTCTTTCTGCGCTTTACGTACAGAAGCCTCCTTCATCTTAGTGTGAAGGGTCGACAGGTTGCGGTAGTACTGGGGTGCTCCCCAAGAGTTTCTTACGATAAAAGCAGCATCAAAGATATCAAACCGACCAAGTACGCTGGCGTCAACGAACTGCATAATGCTATACAGCTCTTCAGGCTTACCATTTTCAATCGGAGTACCAGTGAGTGCAAATCTATATGGAGCATTGATTAACTTCTTTACTGCTCGGGAACGTTTGGATTTGAAGGACTTGATGGCTGTGGCTTCGTCAAGGATAACGAATCCTCTTGGTAAGTCTTTGATGGAATCCCAGTCGTTAACAACTTGCTCATAGTTAAGGATAATGTAATCAATCCCTGTATTCCGCCAGTCCATTGCTTCGGCGTATTGTTCTGCACGTTTCTTCGGCGTTCCATCAATAACCAAAGCCTTTGAAGTTCCACCTGTAAATTTCTCAATCTGTCCAGCCCACTGATATTTCAATGAGGATAGACAAATTATAAGACCAGGCTCCTTTACTTTCTTGTTATCCATCAACCTTTCTATGGCAGCGATGGTTAGGACAGTCTTGCCTAGTCCTAGGTCGTAGGCAACCAAAACCCTACCGCGCTCGCACATCTTGTCGACGGCTTCAGGTTGGTAGGGTAGTAGGGTGCCAGTAAATGTCACAGAGGTATCTCGTTAACTCTATCTTTAGACCAATGGATATAAGACCTAATATAAACAAGAGCGTAGGCAAGAGCAGAGAAGATAAAGCCATACTGGTCAGTAGTTAGAGCGTAACCAATCCATAAAACCTCGTTAAAAAGAAGCACTAGCCAGCCCCAGATAGTTTTACGTCCAACAAAGTAGATTCCTCCGACACCTATAACGGCAAGGACCCAGGACCCGTATTCCATAATCATATGTATGCCCTCATTCTTGTACTAATTAAAACCTTAAGGTCCTCAAGCGTACCATTATTAACAAATATCTGGTCAACTCTTTCCTCATCCATTGCAGTCTCTGATGCATGAGCATTTACTGGGATAATTCCACTGCGCTTTATGCGCCAAATCTGTGAGTTGTCATACTCCCTAATTGCCTTAGCTTCATTAGGGTATCTAACATCTGTTATAACAAAATTACCCTCAGGGCTTACCTGACGTAGCGCTTGTTGTACCCAGAACATGTCCCCAAAAGTTTTGCGAGCGCCAACCCCTAAGTTCTGTAGCATATTACGAACCTCTGGAAACGCGGTCTTTGCAACGTCCCAACCGTAGGCATCAACAGTGCTTTGCACTCTATAGCCGCCATCTTTAACTGCGGGATTCATCTGATATAGAAGTTCACGAATAGGGTCAGCAAAAGCCACTCTGGTATACCCATAGTTGCTAACAAGAATATTAGCTACAGAATCTTTTCCTGATTGTGCGTAGCCTGTCAATCCGATAATCATTAATGCTCCTCTGGACAACACTCTTTACATGCTCTTATTAAAGTAGGTGAGCCCCTTAAGGCTTCCCAATGGTCTGCAGTAGGTTTATCACAGAAAGAACAATACTTAGCTCGCTCTTTATTTTCTGCTGAGACCTTCTCTAGGTAGTCACGCAGAGGTCCTGCGTCCATCCACTTAGCACTGCTGCTCATGGCATATACCCTAGTATGTGTCTTGCGTTTTGCAAACCCCACTCAATCTCTTTGCGAGACATCCCGCCTACATCCTTTTGGTCGGTCTGTGCATAGTTAAAGAACCAGGAAGACATACCAATATCCATAGCCTTAAACCTTAACTCTTCTGTGCAAGACCTGCCCGCGTCGTCATTGTCTAAAGCAAATATAGGTCTAGTCGCTCCCCTAATCATGCTCCACTGAGTATGTGAAACGGCGCAACCGTAAGTAGAAACAGCACCCTGTATACCTAGGGAAGCTAGGCGAATAACATCTAAGGGAGACTCAACTACAATCATGTCTCCACCTTTGTAATGTTCATACCCAAACAAGGCTTCGCTTTTTTTAACACCTGTGGTGTTTCTAAAGAACCTAGTCTTGTGGCCCTTCTCTTGCCATCCTAGAAGCTTATTAGTAATCGGGTCTCTTATAGGGATAATCCAGTTGCTCTGATTATGGTTCCACTTCACTCCATATTTAGCTACTGCCTCAGGTAATAAACCTCTACTCAGGGAAATATCGTCGGGTACCTGTCTGAAAGCGTGAAGCATAGACTCATGAATAGGTGCGTACTCTTCTTGCTTAGGTTTCTCGCCTTCAATTAATTGCTTTATACGAGCAGCTAATCTAGTCACTGTTACATCTACATCTATCGTTGCATCGATAGTACCGCCTAAGTAACTAACTAGAGTCTGTAGGCCACCCTTCCAATCACAAGAGAAACAAATAAATAAACCAGTGTCCCCGTTAATCCAAAAGGATGGGTTGTTGTCTTCTTTTCCCGTACGTTCTTTGTGAGCAGGGCAGTTAAGTTGTATTTCGCTGTTCCTAATAGAGACAATCTTTAAACCCAGAAATTCTAGTGTGTCTTCAATGCTAGATGTCATTTACGTCAATCTCTCTAAAAGTACCTGTGCTCCAATCCCAGATAAGCGATATCTCCATACGTCCAGAGTTACGGCTTTCTAGCACCTTCAAGATACGAGTGTCGTCTACGTTTTCATCTTCACGCTGTAGACCAAAGATGACGTCAGCATCTTGGTGGAAGGATGATGAGTAACCAATTGAGTCAGCAGTTACTTGACCTTTACGCATCTTCCAGTTAAGAACCTGAGTTGTAATAACAACTGGCACCTTGTACTTCTGAGCCATACGTTTTAGAGAGCGGGTAATATTAGTAATAGCCTGTGGAGTGTTAGCTTCACCAGTCTGCTCGTCAATCATTAAATAAACACCGTCAATAAATACGATGTCTGGATGTAGCACCGACAACTTACTAGATATACCAGAGACTGTAGAGCCGTTGGCTGAGTCAACTAACCAGAATGGCTTACGCATGTTCTCCATAGAACGAAGCTTTGCTTGATACCGTGCTTCTTCTTCGTTATCTAGCAAACCATTGATAAGACGTGAGTGTGAGATACGCGCTCGCATAGCGTCATAACGAGTCTGCTGTTCGTGGTTACTCATTTCAAATGACTGGAACATAACTGACTTGTCCTGTAGGTGAACGTTCTGTGCAAACTGCAAAGCAACAGTTGACTTACCAGTCTTAGGTGGAGCAACAATTACAATCAACTGACCAGGCTGTAGACCACCCGTAACCTGGTCAACACTAGGGAACCCTGTTGCTGTTCCAAGTAACCCTGGGTTGTTTTTACGGAAGGTGTACTCGTCCCAACGCTTTTGTGGTTCATCAATAAGGTTTACATCGCTAGTCTTACCTAGCCCATCTTCTTCTAAACCAATGATGCCAGCTTGAACTATACGTAGACCTTCTTCGTGGTCTTTAGTAGAGCCGTATGTAGTAGCGGCAGACTCCAACATCTTTAAGAATGAAGAGGAACGGCGTGTAGCAACAACGCTGTCAATTAAATACTCTAGGGCGTCAGGGGACTCGTGCTGCTTCCATGATGGGAAGTTTTGAGTTACTACCTCAAGGCTTGGGCACTCTGCATACTTAGAGAAGTGGTCGCGTACAAAAACCCATACGCGTTTTACTTCACCATCTACAAACCATGCGTCTTTAACACCACGGTCGAATAATGGGGCGAGGTCGCGGCTCTCTAATACTTTACTTAATAGTCGTAGTTCGTTGTTCATTGTAAGTCAGCGAATGTCCTTCCCCAGTGTCCGTAACGTAAGAGGCGAGAGTCTACATCAACTACACCAACTACTTCAGGTCGATAGGGAAGTTCGCTGAGCAAGTGTTTGTCCGATTCATACGCCGTGTAGTATCTAAATGGGTTAGTACCCATGTTGTCAAGTGCATCCATAGTTTCAGATAAAGTTTCGTTATCTAACTCAAAGGATATAAGTTCCAGGGTAAAACCAGCCCTAGTTGTAAAAATATACAAATAGGACAAAGCATCACGTCTAAACTTTTTATTTACTTTTACGGATGGGATTACTAAAAGCTTACGCTTTACTGTCATCTCCACATCCATAATAATGTCTGTGGTAACTAATATCCTTCTGGGGAGTTCGTTACTGATATCCCCATTCTTCATTAAAAGACTTCTATCTTGCCGAAGTTTATTACAAACTCCCTAAAGGCTTCCTTTGATGAACGGGCATTACTTATATCGTCTTTGGACGCACGGCTAGAAAACTCTAACGGATAATTATCGCCACCGTTTGCTTTGATGCGTGCGCTTACAAACTTAACATGCTTGCAAGTATTGCGACCACGATAACCAGGGCAGGTGCAGTACAGCTTGTTACTATCGTCCACTGATACTTCATAGATACCAGGACCAGGTGACTGTGTTTGACTAAGAAACACTTGTACTAGTTTAGTTTCCATTACCTTGCTCATTCTCGTAGGTCTCCTTTGTTAGTAACCATTGGCAAATACATAAATGCTTCCTTAGCAAAACTCTCAGTAGCATCGCCGTAAAGACTACCCCAGTCGTCAAGACTGACGTTAGTGGTTACTATGGTTGGCAGTCCAAGATTGAACCGTGTACGTAGTACATGATGCAAAACGTTCTTCTGCCACCCACTTAAGCTAGCGTGCTCCTTGCCTACGTCATCAATCACTAGGACTCGGATGTTGTAGGAGTCGTGCGCCTCACCTAAGAGACCATAGTAGAGGACCTCCTCCCAGTCTGTCGGGCTATCCATCATGCGACCTGATAAAGCAAGCACATCATTAAAGGTCATAAAGTAACAAGGACGTATAAGAGTCAGCCCATCCTCTACGTCAAAGGCAGACGGGGGCGATAGCCTCATGATATCTTGGATGGTTGCAACAGCCACCGTTGATTTACCGCGGCCAGGCTTACCCGCAATCATTAGACCTTTGCCACAGTGTCTGCTACCAGAAGCTCTGACGTTAACACCTTGGTCTAGCAAACTAATCCAACCACGTATCTGTTCGATATCTTCTGGGTCAGTATCAACGCAGTCATCCAGTTCCCAACCAAGGCGTGCCTTAGGGATGTTGGAAGATTTAATCCACATCTTACGACGAACTTTTTGCTCTTCTACTTTGTACATTAGTCCAACCCTAACAGCTTTCGGTTCTTCGCTCGTGCAACGGCAACAGCATCTAGGTCCTCTGCCTTTACAGAACGCTTGGCTTCGCCAACCTTTGTCGGAGCCCAGTTTATAAAGCCCCAGAAGATTTCCTCTGGGTTATATAACTTAGTCTTATCAAACTTTTTTGTCGAGATGTAAGCATCAATAAGATATTTATCAATCTCACCGTTGGTGTCGTTGTCTATACGGAACAAGTCCATAGCCCTAACCAACTTAGGCCGTTGGGTTAACGCCACGTTCTCTACGTTCCAGATTAGCTTAACCTGTTCGGAGAAATGATTGACAACATCGGCTGGGGACCAGTCAACCACAGCGCGACTAGAACGGATACGCTGTCGGTCGCGGTAGTGAGCCTCTGATTGCTCCTTGCGCTCCTGCTTCTTGCGTTCCTTGTCCTTCTTCATCTCATCTGCTAAGTCATCTGGGTCTATTGGCGTTGAGCCCAAGCTCATGATTCCTCCTATGTTTTCTTTCCCGTTCAGTGCGGAACTCTGTTCCGCACTTTTGTTAACTGAATTAGCATATAAGCCATACTGCTCTTTGCTATATGGGATATCTGCTATATAGGTATTTGCTATATTGCTATTCAGTGATATGTAGATGCTGGTTTCACCGTTCGGTAAAACCGCTAACGGTTTCTTACCAGTCATCCAGTTATGGGCGTAGGCTACACCCTCTGGGGTAAGTTCCACTTTGTACCAGAATGTCCCTTTTGCCGTTTTACCGTTGGAAAGCCGTACAAGGCCTATAGAGGCCAGCTCAGCCAGGGCAGAGTCAATCTGTACGCGACCTACCCCAAGCTCCCTAGAAAGGCCTTTAACGCCCTCTGGAGCCCCATAAACGGCTATCTCTAGGAGTACACCTAGAGTCTTAGGACTTAGGGCCACCTTGGGCCTTCCACTCCTCAATAAAGACTCGGGCGAAGACTCGGGCTATCGCTTCGACTCCCGCATAGATATCTTCAAGGTCTTCGGAGTCTTCTTCTTCGTCGTCGTACTCTTCGTCGTCGTCTTCTTCCTCGTCGACTTCTTCTTCCTCCTCATCGGTCTCCTCACTTTCTGTGACCATCTCAGCTTTGGGGAATAGGGTTGCCTCTGGCTCCTGAAGTGTTTCAGATGGAGTTATCTCTGATAGCCCATTAATCAGGTCATAGCACGGAATGTTAGCTTTTTTACAAGACGCCAATACTGCAAGCGAAGCTTCGTCACCATCATCCCAAAGAAGAAATGCGTACGCGTCTGCTCCAGCAACTATCTCTACAGATTTTTTAATTGGCTCATCATCATGAACTACTGATGCTGCAGGCATACTGCCTAAGTCAGCATCTGGCTTTGCAACCAGAACTATCTCTTTGTTTTTATCTTTAGCAAACTGTGCAACAAATACCTGTGATGGTGTTGCATGTTTTTCAATAGCGATTACAACAGTTCCGCCATCGCCTTTTGCGTAGTAATGGTCTTCCATTAACGCTTCAACGTTTTGTCTACTGGTGGCTCCTTTACCAGCCACTAGAACATAATATTTGCTCATAGGACCTCCTTAGGTCCCTATTACCCTATCACTAATCTCGGGCTGTGTTAACAACGGCTGGTTTATAGGTAGACACACGCTCAACAATTGCAAGGAGCGCTGCCCCCAGGAATGCCCCAGCTACTGTCCACAGGATGGCCTGCTTAGTAGTTGAAACTTCAACTAAATACACAGCTACGCCTGCAAATATAATTGAAAGTACGGCATTAATTACGGAAGTAGGTATAAAAATACTTAACACGTCTACTAGATTCCGCACTGTAGCCAGGAAGAACCCAGTAAAGCAACCAACGAGTATTAGCTCCAGCATGGGAGCATCATACTACGTCTTTGGCTGTGCTAGGTATAGGGCGTAGGTTGAGCCACTTACAAGCCAGTCATCTAGGGCACCTTTTGCAAGGCGGTCAGCGATAGCTACTCGGTTTCTGTAGTAGTGGCTACGGGCTAGGTTAGGGACTGAGCCCTCCCAGAACAACTCAGCAGTAGAGCCAAAGCCCTGGCTTCCATCAAAGTACCGAAGAACAAAGGGGCTGTTCTCAAACAAAGCATTATCTAATGCGATTGAGTCATTAACCGCACCATTAGTCCATAGGATAGAGACGCTTGCATAGGCCGCATTCTCAGGGGCAACGGATGTCGTGTTGATTCTTGACCAGTCAGTGGAGCTATTAATTGTTACAAGGTCAGCTAAGTTACTAGAGATAGCAGTCTTAGTGCTGTCATACCAGTAGATGACTGGGCGCACAGTTGGGGCAACGGTTCCAGTAACGCGTCTTACATACACACTAAAGGTGTAGTTAGTAGACGGATAATGAATGTCCATGTAGTTAGCGGAAGATGCTGCCGCTCGAACTTCTGTATTTCCAGTTGCAGGCTTAGTTACTAAACAAGAGCTTCCAGCTTTAGCAATCGTTCCTGCATCAGAAGTAAACGCAACAGTTGCGGTTGGGCTTACTGTGTAACTAATTGTAAAATCTGTAACTGCAGTAATAGTCTTCACACCGTTGTACGCTGCAGGCAACCCTGCTACTACAACAACATCATTAACTTTATAAGCGTGAACTGTTGTCAAAGAAATTTCTGCAGTTCCACCAGTCTGTTGATAACCTTCAATAATTAGTAGGTCATCAATAGGGTCGGTTTGAGCACTTGAAGCTGTTGGTGTTCCATTTGTAAAACCCCAAGGTGCAAAGCTATTTGCACTATTAAAGGTTGGGTTTTTAATTTCATTAATGCGGCTAGCCTTCATAGTGATGTGCACCTGGCGAGCCTCATCAAAGTCTGTAACAGCTCCAGCCTTTTCAAACTGCGCTGCGTCAAAGTAGTGACGCTCACCGCTGTTGGCATTAGCAACGTTAGATACAGCAATAGTAGGAGCGGCGTAATACGACTCCTGAACACGATTAACAGTGGCTAGGAAGCCAGAGCCACCTGCGCTACCTATAGATGTTCTATCAAAAGAGAATATGGTTGTGGTATCTGAGCCTTTGCCACCGTTAACAATAGACACAGAAGAAACTGACCCACCAGAGATAGCAATGTTTGCTCTTGGTGCTGTTGTAAACACCTTGCCGCTAACTCTAGTTAATGGAATGTTTGTATAAACGCCATCGGTATATCCAGAGCCTGCAGTAGCAAAGAAAGGATTTAACGTAATGTTGCAGGGACCTGGGGCAGTTACCACCGCTCTTGTAGATAGGGCTCCTGTGGCATTTGTTGCAGGGTTACCTGTAGTAGTAGACATAAATGTTCCGAAACGGTCGTACCAACTTATTCCTGCTGTAAAACTTTTTGCTGCTGATAGGGCTGCGCTATAAACGCTAAAGGTATAAGTGTCTCCAGAAATAATAGGGATACCCAAAGTTCTTGGTGACGTGCTTCCACAGGAGATGGTAACAACTTGCGGGGAACCTGTTGAGTTTGCAACAGATAGAATACCTTTTCGTTTATTTGGGTATAGCGCAGGGGTTGTAGGTTCCGCATAAGGGGTTGGGTATGGAAGAACTGTTGGGTAGGCATCTGCCTCTTTATTAAATGCGTCAATTAAAGCAATGTCTGGACTAGAAACAATAATTTCTATGTAGCTAAGTGGGTCAATACCTGTAATATCTACAGGAGTGCTGGAGTTGTAACCAGGAGACTTAAATCCACTAATAGTGATTTTATCTCCAATCTTGTAGCCGTGAGCTCCTACAATCATACGAAGGTTGTTATTATTAACTTGGTATTTGGTAACAGACTTTGCACCTAGTTGGGATAAAGATGCTGTGCTATCTGGAGTTGTCCAATGTCCAATACCTTCTTCAAATGAAGAGTCGTTGTAATCCAACATCAGGTTGTGACTTACCTGTAGACCTTCAAGTGTTGGGTTAGGGGTTCCCTCAACAGGCGACGGGCAAGCCCATCCTGTAAATCCTTTTATGTATTCTCGTAGACCTTGTGATGAGCCCTTTTCTTTTGTTAGCTGAACAGAGTCTCTAACAAGGATACGAGACTGTTGGAAACCAATCTCTGGCTCGTACTTAAGTCCAAACTGATTTAACAGCAGGGGAATAGAGGTTGCTGAAATTCTTTCAAAGTTATAACGGTCTGTAATAATTTCAGCTAGCGCCCTTGTGTGGTCTAGCTCATAGGCAAATAGGGATAGAAAATTATATAAATCATTGTTATCTGTAGCTTCAGATGCAATGTAGGGTGTTGTTAGCTTATAAATCTGTGGCAAGTAGTTGTACATCTTGTCAGCTGTGCCGTAGTTTTTTACTGACATACCTGACATTCGCCCAGCTAATACCCAAGAAAGTTGTACAGAGTCAAATACAAAAATAGAATAGAAGAAGACCTTTGACTCTGTATTTGTAAGAGAGGTTTTATCTATATAGAACTGAGGGTCTGCTCGTCTAGTGGTTTCAAATACATTATCCCCATCGGTTACGTTTACGGGGAATCCATAGGGGCTTCTTACCAAACGCAACTTAACCCACGCACCTACTGGGCTTGTCCAAAATAGGGTTAACTGGTTATACCCAGAGGACAAAGCAAAGACGGGGTTAGCGTCATAATTAAGAGCGTTATCACTACCATAGTAACTTAGAGGGAAGCTTAACGCGCTGTAGTAATCAAGACCATACCGTGCCATTAACTAATGCCTCCGCTTGTTGTTAGGTCTATCCCTACAACGGTGGTTACTCCAGCAACCTTGGTTGTTTCTAGCTGAGGAAGTTCATTAACTGAACAGACAATGTCTTTTACAGATAATAGAGATACCTTTCCAACAGGGGATACGGCAGCCGTAGGGACGTTTGTACTAATAACCGCGTAGTTAAAAGTAGTAGGGGCTACAGCAGTAACAACAAAGGTTCCATCAAAAGGAGCAGTAACACCACTTACCAATACAGTCTCTCCAACTTGAAGGTTGTGAGTTGCTGTAGTTGTAAGAGTAGCTACGTTATTTAGTAGAACCTTGTTATTGATGCTCCATACCTTGTCTTCATCTTTTCTAATCATCTTACTCATAGACACGCGAGAAACGCCATCTACTTCTTTGATGACTCCTAAAACGTCTGCCGTAGTTATGCGGTCATTAAAAGATACGTTATCAAAATCAAATAGCTCAGCAATAGCCTCTTGAATTGAAGACGTTACCTGGGCATTTCTAAACTGTGGCAATACCACACACTCTAGTTTAAGTCTTACGTCTACGTAAGCAGGTGGCTGAAGTGTGATTGAAGTTCCTGGAGGTGTCTTATCTTCAAAGAACTTACCAATATCAACTGCTAAGTTATTAAATACATCTGATGCTGTCTGTCCGTCTGCCTGTAATCCAGAGTCACCGAACGGTGCAATAAAGATAGTTACACTGCTGTACACATCTGAGATAGAGTTTGCCTTTGCAACGTTTGGTACTTGAATAGCGATATTAGAGTAGTCAGACAACGACACAGCGCGGTTAAGTGCTCTAACGCTTCTAGGGGCGTTGATACGAATAGAGTCTGTGGTCTCTGGGTCTGCCCCACCTGAGGCGGCACCAGAGGTCTGTCCAACATCTTGGTTGCTTACAGTAAGGCCAATAGTGGAATTGGTTTTAATAAACTTAATAGTATTGGCTGCAACGTTACCAAATTTTCCGCCGCCAATTCTGTACGTAGCTCTAATTGAAGCCTGGTTTGCTGGGATGCGACCACTGATGCCGTCACCAAATTGAACATAGGTTGTTCCTTCAGCATCTGTAAAGGTAGTAAAAACTGGGTCGTAATCTTGGTAGTCAATTAAAAACGGTACGTAAGAGTACTTAACTCCAGATACATCTATCTCAATACTTCCCGCAATTACTGGAGATTCTGGAAGCGGGTAGAACTGGTTAGCTGCACCACCAGATACGCCTATCTCCCCCTCATCAGGACGTGTTACTGGGTCATACCCAACAGTCTCACCTTGGGTAGCAGTTACTGTAATAGAACCATTAACTGTTGATACCTTCGCAGGCACGACAACTGCGCTATCAGTTTCAAAAATAATTTGGGTTGTAGAGCCGCTGTTAACAACGGTAGTCGATACCTGTGTTCTTTTTGGTACGGTAATAGTGTTGGCTGTTGAATTTTGAAAAGTCAATAGAACTTTTGCAGCAGTAGATTCTGTAGGCGTATACCCAAGAAGTCTTGCAATTTTTAAAACGTTATCTCTTTGACTAGAGGTGGTGATAAAAGCTTCATTTAAAGAGCGGTCAATATAGTAGTTAAGCTGGTCACCCATATATGCAAACAGCTCAATTAAGGTCATGCCAAAGTCTGCGGGGTCGCGGTTAGTCCAGTTAGGTGCAAAGTATGGGATGAGAGCTGCCATCTCTTCTTTGAGGGATAGGTAGTCACGAGAGGTGTAATCTACTTGTGGAACATAGTTTTCATTTGCCATTATCTGACCTCCTGTATGACCTCTCCAGCTCTGGAGAATATCTTAGTTTTTATACTTAAAGATTCTGTTAGTGTCTGTTGGGACTTTCTATATTTAATATCTAACTCTAAGGTTCCACCACTATCTAGGTTTGGGACTGCTTCTATAAACTCTAAGTAAGGAAAGAACTCTGTAAAACATGCGGCTACTGCCTCAGTAGCAACTGCTATGGCAGTATTTTCATCTTCAAATAGTGTCTCATAAACTGCGCTTCCAAAGCTTGGGCGCATCACCCTCTCGCCTGGACGGCTCATGATTGCTAGCACGAGCCTGTCCTGGATAATCTTTTTTTCATCGTTTGTATAGGATAGTTCCCCCGCTGAATTAAAAGAAAACGGCAGCGCTATAGCTCTCTCTATCACAGTTCTACTCCCATCCATACTGGAAAGTTAGGGTCCCCACCCTCAAACATAACCCACACTTTTTGTCCTAGCTTAGGTACTAGTCTATGCGGTGAGTGCTCGGCTGTACTGGCAATCTCTTGTTCTTGGTCGTCATTCCACTTGTTATCTGCGTTTTCAGTGTCCACGTGTTCGTGGTCTAAGTTCCACGTAGTGTCAGGGCTCTTACCTGTGTGGTTGTTGGTATGAGCATCATGGGCAAGGCTAACGGTTACGGTATGAGTGTGAGAACCAAAGGTACCAACAGTTGCACCGCTTGTTGTAATAGTTTCTGAGTGAGTAGCGTGAGTAGCATGAGCCTGTAGAAGGGCTGCAACCTCAGAAGCTAAGTGCTTTTTATGGTCAGGGTGGTTACTGTTAGATGTAACAGGGAGGCAGGCTCTAGCCCAACCAGTCTCTGACTGACCTAAAACCTGAGGCACTTGTAGTCGGATTCGATTATCGTTCTCATCGTCCTTAACGTCTACGCATATTCCTAGGTAGATTCCATAAAATCTTTTATCGTCTATCATCGAACGGCGTTGCTCCTTACCCTGTTAGCCACGGTAGGTGACTTAATCTTCTTAGGGGTAAAGGTTACCCTAGTAGTTTTTTTATCAGCAACCCAGGTAGAAGGTTGTTTAGTTTTTGCTGTGACTTTTTGTCGGTTGCCAATTTTTCCAAAGCTTCCTTTATTTTGAGCACCACTTTTACGGGCTGAACTCTTTATAAGAGGCTTGCTAGTCTTTGGTTTACCAGAGGCCACACCAGGTTTTATCTTTCTTTTTGGGCTTCCAGGTACTGCAATCTCTAGTCCAGCCACGCCGTTTACAGAGCCAAGAGAGTCAGTGCCTACAACAATGTTAGTAACATAGGTCGGTACATTTCTTTCAGTCTCAATCATTACGTGTTCTGTAGATAAAATTGTCCAATAGCCAGAGTAGGTAGCCCCAATCCCCGCTAGGTATACAGGCATATTAGGTCTCAAGGTGGGGTCACCAAGCACACTAGCAGTACCTCTGTATGGAAAAGAGTTCCTAGCCTCAGCTGCTTCTGCTTCATACGTTGCAATCTGAGAGTTAGGCGCTACAACTAAAGAGTTAAAACGGTCAAAGAACTCGTCTTGGCGTTTTGTTTTTGTAGTCTTATTTCTCTTTTGTTTAGTTTGAGCCATAGCAGCTTTAGAAAATCTGTCTACACCACTAATAGCTACAGCGGACTTCATCTCTCCGTCATACTCAATAGACTCACCAATAGAAGGTTGAAAGGCATATAAGGTAGAGCCAGTGGAATCACTAGCGTCTTTCATTATAAAGACCTTTGCCGCGTCCTTATATAACTCGTAGTCACTCAAGATAGGTTCAAAATAGATATCAGTGTTTTCTCCACGCAGGGTGTACCCAATCTGCTTTGCTAACCGCACTGCAAGTTGCCAGTCGGTATACCCAGCTTGAGATACCATTTCGTAAACTCTAGGGTGAGGCTTTCCTATAAAACGCAAACTGTGTTTAATACAAATTTCTTTTATAACTTGGTCCGCGGTGCAATCTCTATAGGTCTGTTGGGAAGCTTGCTTAAGGGGGAATGAACCACCTATACATACAACTTCTGTAAACATTTTGCCTGGAGTAGCGGATGGGGTAATGTGATGAATGTACCCAAAAAAATCTCTAGGTGTAGTGTTTGAGGACAGCTTAACTTCAATAGGAGTTCCTGGTCTAATCGATTCGTACTTAGGGTCCCAATCTTTAAACGTTAATACCAATAGCTCATGTTCATATGTTTTTTGCATGAGTACGGCTTTATACACAGACGTTGGGCCTTCAGGAGAGTCTGGAAAAGAAACACTTACAAATTTAAACACGTGGAATCCTCAGCACAGTTCCAGCTGGAATGTTAAGGATGTCTTTAATTTCAGGGTTATGGTCCAATATAATCCACCACATGCTTGAACGGTTGTAGTACTTATTACCTAGCTGGTCTAAGCGCTCCCCTTCTTTATATGTGTGCTCGTAGTAGGTAAGCGTTCCTATATCAGGAAAATCGTAAAAAACAATAGGATTCTCATCCCCGTTAGGGGTAGTAGAAACAAAGTCAACAAACGATGGCTCGTATCTAGAACCTAAATATATAGTCATGTTTCCTCCTAAACTACTGTAGAGCCAGCAAAGGCGTCACAGCTAAACGATACGGTTGTGCGTAAAGGAATCATGTCTTCTGTAAAGTAGGTGTGATTAATTGACATGTTTGTTATCCATCCAACAAAAGAAAGTTGCTGCTGAGCATTAGGGCCAAATCTGAAACCAAGAAGGCTTGGGGATAGGAATCCAATGTTAGCTGTCTTCTTAAGCATAAGGGTTGCCCACTCACCAGAGCCTTGATTAGCACCGTTTCCATTTAGGGCCTTGAACAAATACTCAAGGTCAGCCATGGTTCCAAACTTCATTAGGTCATTAATTTTTTCCATATTTACAGACCCAAGTGCAGAAGGGTAATAGCTCATAGCACTAGTTGGTATCTTGGAATACTTACTCTCTCTAACCTGTGGGCTGTTTGCGTTTACCTCTACAGCTTTTGGATGGTTCATTGAGTTTGCGTATGTATCCCCAGCCATACTTCTAAAAGCTGCAAAGTCATTTACACGGTCTAACATAATTTGAAATTGATAGGTCTCTTGCCCAGGGAAGGCACCAGCTACTGAACGGAATCGGTCAGCTGATGATGGGGTTACGTCCATGTTTCGTGCAATAGAAGACGAAATTGTTTCTGGGTTCCATAAGAATTGAAAACCATATTTATAGTTGTTTTCTTTTCCAGAGCCCTGCTTTAATAGTTTATTTTCTGCGTCTCCTTTGGCCTTCGCTTGTATCTGAGCTGCTGTCTCAATTACACCGCCGTCTTTGACAGCAGAAATATCGTTTCCGTTACTCCAGTGCCAAATAACACCTCTACGTAGTCGGTGGAAGTCACCTTCGTGATTGTTTTGTGCATGGTTTCCATCACCCTCATAGCCGTCTACACGTTGAGGTCTTACAGGAAGGCTCCACTTATGTGGCGGTAAGTTGTAGTCATAATCTCTTGGCGGAAATGATTTGTTAGGCCTTGTATCTGGGGTGTTATTACCTACCAAGTCACCATATTCTTTCACAGCTGTTTTCTCTAACGCTTTTCCAATAAGAGTTAGCCCTAGTCCAACACCGAGTCCAGGAAGGCCTCCGACTTTTACAACCCTACCTGCTCTACTAAGGGCGACACCAACAGCTTGACGGTTAAGTCCAGAGCCAGCAACCGTAGAGGCAGCCGCAGCAACAGCAACTGTGGGGGCTGCTGATGACGCAATACTTCCAGCTGTAGTTGCAGCAACGCTAGCGTTAGCTAGGTTGTTAATTCTTTTTAAAGAAGATGCAGTTTTAACTGTATCTTTTTTTACAGTAGCTTTCTTTTTTTGAAGTGCCTGTGGTGGAACAAAGTATGGCATTAGTTTTTAGCCGCCTTATCTAGAGTCTCTGAGTTTGATAGAGCCGCCTTTAGGGCTGCAATATTGTCTTGTGCGCTTCCGCCACCTGATAGGTTTACAGTCACACCACCATAGTTATACGTTGAAGAACCTACTTGCGATGTAGTTTTTAATGCAGGGCTTGACATAGAGGTAAAACCTTTTAGTAAATCTGACACTAAGTTTTTGTTACTTGTTCCATCTTGAGTAAACAACTTAGACCAACTAAACTTTGTATCATCTCCGCCCTTGCCCTTTGCTAAGGCAGAGGCAGAGGTGGACTTATCTGAGCCACCCTCACCTTCAGGATTGTTGTTACCAAGTACAGACTTAGTAGACCAAGAGCTCCAGTTATATCCCTTTTGAGACATATGATATGCAACACGGGCGTTAGTCTCTGGGTCAAAGAGGTCGTTTACTGAACCTAGTTTAAAAGATTTGCCGTCTGAACTTTTCCAAGACTTATTTAAGCGTTCATTCATAAGGTCGCCAAGCATGTTAATTTGAAATATACCGTAGGATAGGTCTCCACCATGTGGGTTAAATGCGTATGGGCGTCTACCAGATTCAGCGCCCGCAATCTTTAATGCGTTTGCTAATCCTTGTCCTTCAAATCCTGCTCTTTCTAAAACTTTCTTTAGCTCATCTGGGCTTAGCTGCTGTGCTCCAGAACCCTTAGGTCCTGTAAACTCTCCATTGTGTGCGTGCCCTGGGTATGCAGGGCCGCCCGCATGTCGGAAGGGGTGGTTCTTTAACTCATGGTTAGGAACAATAATTCCTGGCTGTTCAGGGACGAATAGCTCAGGGCCCTGCTCACCTACAACGTAAGGCATCTTTCCACCAACAGGTCCGCCTTCTGCTTTAAACATATTACCAAGCAAACCACCTAGCAGTGGGCCCGCAGCAAAGTTAACAGCTCCAGATAGGATACTGCCAAGACCGCTAGACCCCAGCGTAGTAGCGCCGCTTTTAATTGCGCTTAACCCAGAGAACAACCCAGTGAACCTATCAATTAAATTCATAAATCCAGTGAAGTAACTAACAACACGGTTTGCTGCTGTAAACGCGTCAGACATAGCGGGAGCCGCTTGTTGTAAGTTTCTAGTAGACTCAGTAATTCTTTGGCTTAAAGAACTGACTGCAGGTGTAGTAGCTCCGTATTTTTCTCCCAGTTTTTTAAGGTCTCTACCAGCAAACGCTACACCGCCGCTTCTGGCTTTAAGCATAAGTCCATCTTCTACTTGCTTACGAAGTAGTGGGTCGTTTCCAAAGTACTGGTCAAGCATAGATGCAAGAGCGTTACCAGGCTGTAGAGATATCTGAACATCTTGTACAGTGATGGGTTCGTTACCCATCTTTTCTCTCATTAACTTAGACCAAATTTCGTCAATAATTTGTGGCATAGGTTTCATAGAACCATCTTCACCACGAATACGAATACCAATACCGCGAAGCATATTAACGTTACGACCTTGTTGTACGGCGCCGTATGCTCGCATTGAGCCTTCAACACCAATACCAGGAGTGATGTTAGACATCTGTGCTGTGCCTAGCGCTACGCTTGCAAAGTTAGGCCCACCAATACCAAGCTGTCGTGCAGCTTCCATTGCTTGTACAGTGTCAAACTTACCTGTAGTTGTTCCACTACGCCCTAGTTGTTGGAGTAGCGCAGTTGCTCTTGCGTAGTCGCTGTTAGGGTCTGGGTTACCTGGGATTAAATTAGAGAAAGGTCTGATTCTTCCACCAGGTTGATAAGATGCTTGCTGCTGGTAGAACACCATTCTTTGAGTAGCAAGTTCATATTCAACAGCTTCTTTTGCGGTAGGCATTGCAGCGATACCACCAACAGCACCGCCCATTAAACCGCGCTGCATAGCAGGAGACATGCCCCCACCGCCACCGCCAGCACCTGTCGGTGCGCCTGTGTAGTATGTAGGTAGAGGGCGGTATGGTTCTATACCAGGAGCATTAAACAGTCGGTTATGACCAGACTGTTCGTACATGTAACCCTGTGATGTGTCACCTAGGGTTGTTACATTAAATACTGGTACAGGAGCAACAAGATTGTTACCAGGCTGTCCGTAACCGCCGCCGCGGCCACTCATCTTTCCCATCGCTCCGCCGAGTAGGTTTGACCAACCTCCTGTGTCTTGCTTTAGGAGGTTCATCTCCTGTCGCAGTGAGGACAGGCCAGTTCTTAGGGATGAGATAAACGCGGCAGCGTTAGAGCTACCCATGTTAAGGTCTTCTCTTGCCATCACTATCCTCTAGGTTGATATCGTTGGGAACGTTCTAACCAGTTCTGTCTTTCACGAACTGATAAGGCGCGTATGTCTGCGAGTGTCCAACCAGTAAAAGCTCTTGTTAGAACTTCATACTGGTCAAGTAGCTCTTCGTAATCTGGTTCGCTATATACGAAACAAATCTAGCAAGCTAAGCGGTAGAGAAATATCTTCACCGCATGCCTTGCAAGCTTTCTTCACCTCCCCAAGGCGAGGGCCTGGGTTGCGTTTGATAATCTCGTCGATTACGCGGGTGCGGTCTGCCATACCAAGGGATAGTGCAGTACCAGCTCCAACAGATGGTTCACCGTTTATTGAAACAATACATCCAGATAGTAAGAGTGTATTAATCTCAGCTGATGTCTTGTCGTAGTTTTCCATCAGCCTTTTTTGTGTTATTCCGTTTGGAAGAGCCACAGTTACTGGACCTTGCTTAGTATCCATAACCCATACGCGGTCTCCCACTGGGTCTTTCAATCTAACAACAGGGACATCTTCTGTTAAGTCAATTGTTGTCTCATGCTCGTCTTGGCAAGAAAAACACTTAACCATTAGGTTAGATGTCTGTCCAAATGTAACTCTTCTAATACCTAGAAGGATTGCGTCACGGTCTCCCGATAGCAGCATATCTAGGTCATCGGCTGTGGCTTCCTTGTCTCCAAGCTTTACCAAGCCTCTGGCTAGTAGAACGTTAAGAGCTTTTCCTGAAGAGCCTGACTTAGCTACAGCTTCTTCATCTGCTCCTGTTAGTTCCCTAACCTCTGCCGAAGTGTGCAGTTCACCTTTAAGGTCAACAAAACCACCAGGCAGTTCTACCTCTGACTCAGAAGGCGCCCGCGTCTTAATCTTAGGCGCGGGCTCCTCTGAAATCTTTTCAGCGAACTGTTGTAGTAATTGTGCATCGGTAATAATATCTGACATTTTATACTCCTATTAGTCGGTTTAAAGCTTTCCAGTATCCTTACGCTTGTAATCATCACCAGTAAAGAATACTGATAGACCCTCGTGAACTAGTGACATTGACTCATAAAGAATCGCTCCGTCAGCAGCATTTAGGTCTGTATAGTTTAGCGTAGTAATCCAAGCGTTATGAATCTTGAATCCCATACGTGGTGTGTTGTCATTTGCAGTTGTGGTCGCTGCGTTTGTAGCAGTGTTTGGGTGGTCCATAACATAGACAGTGATGTCTACGCGGAAGTTCTTATCCACTCCAGCCTGACGCATTGCAATACCTTCACCTGAAGATGTAGCAAATAGTCCACGCATCCAAGTAATAGCTTGGTCGTTTCCGTAAAGGACACCACGTTGCATAGTAATTGGGCTGAAAGTAGTCATACCTGGCACCTGGTGAACAGTGGTGTTATAGCCACCTTCACGGTATTGGATGGACTGTGTGTTAATGCTTAGACCAGAGATTTGTGAGAAACCACCAATCCAGCTAGTAGAAACACCAGAGGTTGCTGGTTCTGTGCTTGAGCCAGTTAGGATTTTATCAGTGAACGGTGCGCCACCTGCTGCGGGTGTAAACTGTGCATAAAATCGGAACGAGCGTAGCGGGTCAGTCGATAGCTTCGAGAAGCGATTGATGATACTTGAGGGGGTTGTCATTTACTTGGCTCTCCTTTACGCAACAGTAACGGTGGTTCCACCGTCAAACTGGCCAATTTTGATAATTACGAATTCGGCTGGACGCTGTAGTGCAACGCCAACTTCAATGTTTACTTGGCCTTGGTCGATTAGGTACTGAGGGTTGTTCTCAGCATCAACCTTGACAAAGAATGCCTGGCTAGGAGTAGTGCCGCGTAGGCCTCCCTGTGACCAGAACTGTGTGAGGAATGAAGACACTGTTGCGTCTAGACGACGCCACAATCCTTCGTTGTTTGGCTCAAAGATAGCAAACTGAGTAAGGTCTGTAAGAGACTTACGTAAGTAAATAAGTGAACGACGTACTGGTACGTACTTATCAATGTAGCCTGCCTTAAGAGTTCTTGCTCCCATTACTACATAGCCTGAACCTGGAATAAAGCGAATAGCATTTACAGGCTTGGCAGCTGTGTTAAGGGAGTCAAGGTTTGCATTTGTAAGCTGACGTGTTGATACAACACCTGCAAGACGAGCCTGCAAACCAGCAGGTGCCTTGTAAACTCCACGAGAGTTATCAGTGGTAGAGATAAGACCTGCTATAGCAGCTCCAGCACCCACAGTTAAAGTTCTACCAGTGGTAGCACCAGGGGCTAGGGTTGGGTCTGTAATAACAAGAGGTGGGTAGTAGACAGCAGCTAAAGAGCTTGTTGTGTATTGGTTTGAAAGAGTTAGCTGGTCTGCTGGGGTGTTGTCAATTCCATCAACAACTACAAACACATCATCGCGACTTTCAGCGTAGCTGATTGCAGCATTGACAACGTTTACAGCTGTCTGACCTGGCAAGTTAAGAACCAAAGACTGAAGAACTGTATCAAACGCTGCAAGTCCTGCTGAGTATTCAGTAACTGAAACAGCGTTTCCAACTGTTCCACCAGCAAGTGGCTGGTTAACAACAACAGCTGGGTTTCTTGTGGTTCCAGTGTTTGAAGAGTTTAGGTCTGTCAAAGTTACGTAGTTAGATACCACGTTAACATTTGTTGGTGCGTAGCGTGCGTCCGATGCTGTCATTGATAGCTGAGTAAATGTCTCTACAACGTTAGAGTCTGTTGTACCGCCGCTATAGACAACTAGGTCAAAGTATCCAGTTTCAACAGAGTTAGAAATAGAGATGTTTAAATCGTTACCCCAACGACCAGGGTTCTTAGCAGCTACCTGAAGAGTTGCTGAGGCGCTAACAGCTCGGTCATTAAGTGAGCGTGTAGAAAGGCCTGGGCTTGCTGCAACACGTGTTACGTAAAGCGAGCTTCCGCCGTTTGAGAAAAACATATAAACTGCAAGTGGTATAGAGTTGTTGGTGTAAAGATTCCAAGAACCAAATAGTGTTACGTACTGGTTCCAAGAGGTTACAAGTGTAGGCGTGTTAATTGGGCCGCGGTCGTCTTCACCAACAAAAGCTGTAATAAACTCTGAGTTGGTTCCAGCGATTGGCTGAATAGGGTTTAACGTTTCTTGAACGTATACCCCAGGGCGTTGAAAGGTCATTTAAATTATCTCCTTAAATAGATTATACGTGGTTGCCGTTTATTACAAGATTTCGTAGACCGAAGGGATAGACGTCTGGTTGTTTACTGGAAGGTTAAGATTGACACGAGTAACTGCAGGTATTGCAGCAGCTGCTGTTGCTGGGGTCATTTCGCTAACCACCCTTAATGTAAAGACGTTACGTAGGAGGCGTCGGTTTCCACTTTCCGCATCCTCAAACGTATCTCGCTTTGCATATCCATCCACGAACATAGACCGCTTGCTGTACTCAGTTCCTAACTGATTACTTACAGGCAGTACGCCGTACTTGGCTGGAAACTTATTCCACATTTGAAACAGGATAGCCCTGTCATGTCGTGGGTGTCTTGCATATGTTGTAAGCTGATAAATAAGGTCGTAAGCAATTGGGTAGTCATACTCGTAAGCTAGACCTGGCACAGCTGTAATAGTTCCACGGTAATCTCCGTCGTGTAACTTTCCTTGAACCTGGCGGTCGTTAGCTGGAACAACATCAATCAAATCTATTGTTACAAAAGGGAACTCTTGTGCGCGAGCTTCCACATCTGGATACCCAAACCAGACCTTTACAGGACGGGTCTTAATTGTTTCAGTAGGGCCGTTATTAGCAGCCGACTTCTCATCAGCAACGACCATACCCTGAAGGTAGTTCTTGATTGCTTCATCTTCCGCAATAATAAATGGGCTACCCATGGAACACCTCGTCTTCCATAACCATGCGGTCAAGAAGCTCGTTGTCTATGATTTCATCCATAAAACCGTGTAGTCGGTAATTCAAGCCGCGCATAACAGAGGTCGGGGCGGACTTATTAGGCTCACCGTATTCTAGGTCCCATGCTTTATCGGGGACGTTGTAGTTTAAATTAGAACCGTCAAAGTTAACTGACATTTGAGGGATTACATCTGATGGCCAGCCAGCAGCTACTGCACGCTCACGAAGAGCTGCAGTCATTTCTGATGAACCTTCGGAGGCCTTAGCCTCTACGAGATTGTCTACGCTTAGCAACGTGTCTCCCCAGTAGTACATTTGCGACAGTCAAAGCTCCCAAAGCTGCAGTGACAGCATTACCAGGAATGGCCTTATTAATCTCGCGTCTGAAGTCTGTGTCAGATGCTGAGGATACTTTTTTAGGCATGTCCATCCTAGATTTCGCAAGGTACAACGCAGGGGGTAAAGCTTTGAATCCCGCATGGATTCACTATAAGGATAAAGCAAAGGGCCCCTTTCGGGGCCCTAAGCGTATTACTTCTTTTTAATCTTCTTGATAATCTTGGCGTCAATCTTCTTATCTTCAGCCATGGTCTTAGGCTTCTTCTTAGCTCCGTGAGCCTTGTCAGCCTTCTCAAACTTTGCCTTCTGAGCTGGGGTCATACCCTTGGTCATCTTGGCATCTTTCTTCTTATCCTTGGCCTCTGTGTACTTGCCGAAGTTAAAGGTAGCCATTACATGCCCTTCTTTCTAACCATTGAGGACTTCTTGCCTTTTGCTGGAGCAGCCTTCTTAGCGAACTTCTTATTAGCAGCTTGTAGGGTCTTCATACCATGCTTGTCGTCTTTTGGCTTACCGCAGCCACAGGTGGCGCACATTACTTCTTCTTCTTTCGTAGGGCAGCGAAGTCTGAGCCTTCTAGCTTGCCGTCTTTATCCATATCAAGTTTCTTCTGCTTAGATGACATGCCCTTTGGAGCCGCCTTCTTAGCGACCTTCTTAGCAGCCTTCTTCTTTCCCATACATCCACATGTAGCACACATATTACTTGCTCGCTTTCTTTGGTTTGGAGACTTTCTTTTTGCCAGAACCTGCGGGGACGCAGTTCGGAACTTTCTTGCCACCCTTAGTCTTCATACCTACTTGGACGTAGCCGTCCCAACAAGGGTTAGTATCTTTAGACATTATGCAAACACGCTTGAGTAGAGAACGGATACAGCGTTAGCGCCAGTAGAGGTAGCCGCGATACCGTAGAGCTTATCGTCCGCATTTAGTCTGATGCTATACACAGAGTCCTTCTTTACTGTAAGACCCTTGTCTACGCCGCTGGTTGCAACAGTGATGTCGCCGATATAGATGCTGTTGTTATCGTCATTAACGATTTGAACAGTTGTCTCTGGGTTCTTAGCGTGGATAGTAGCAAGCAAAACTGGGCTTGTTCCTACTGTAAAAGCTTGGTGAATAACTGCCATGGCGTCTCCTATTTAATATACCCAGCAAGTGCCAGGAACTGTGGGTCGTTGACCATTTCGTCGGCCATGACCTGCATACATTCTACAACCAAGAGGGTGAATCTTTCAGCAACAATGCCTGCCTGTTGGATGTAATAAGGGCGATATACCTGGCCCTTCCATAGGATACGGCCACGAGCTTGTAGGTCTGGGTTACCAATAACCCCTGGTGCAATTTTCTCTACGTCTTCAGCATTAAGGGTGAGGTGTAAAGAGTCTGCGCCGTAGTAACCGCGTTGACTGTTCTTTACTCCACCTTGTTTAATTACGGCTCTGACAATTGGTAATTCAAATGGGCCTCGCCACATACGACCACCAGTTGCGGTAGATAGGTCTTGTCCTACATCATAAATAGGGTCAAGCACGGTAGCAACAGGGTCCCAGATAAACCATTGAGCGGTAGTTCCTACAGGCCTCTTGAGGTCTGCGTCTACGCCTTCTAGTACCTTGTCGGTTTCAAAGTCTGCATCAAAGCGACCGCCTGGTGCGTGAGCTCTCAATCTTCTACCGCCTTCTTGTAGAGTTCAAGGTTACCGATTATGCGCTCATCTGTAGGGCTTAACTCTGCTGCAATGGTTCCGTATTCAAGGGCTTTATCCTTTTCTCCTAGCCAGAATGCACATACAGCAGCTAGGTCATAGGGAGTTGCGCCCCAGGCAAATGCCTCATTTAAATAGTCCATGCTTTTGTTTTTAATATTAACTGCCTTCTTAGCCCACATGTAACACTCTTCAATACGACCACTGTCATAGTGATACTGTGCCAGCTCTACGTAAGCTTCTCTTTTGGCAGGCTCCTCTTGAACAGCAAGCTTCCACCACTTAAGCTTTTCTGCTTCATCTGTAGAACACTTAGCTATATAACGCATAGAGGACGCTCGCTCTGCTTTCCATAGCGCCTTAGGCAAAGATAGATGGCGTTTAAATTGGACTAGGGCTTCTTCTATTTGACCGTGAAAGAATAACTCACGTGCGTAGTAGTAGGCGTTACGGTCGTTGTGCGGGTCTTCTTCTATAGATAACTTAAGCAGAGGGAGGTATTGACCACGAGACTTGCTGTCATCTGCCTTATGCCATAGCCCTAGTTGACTCCAGTATTCTTTCTCAACTAAACGGTCTGTATATAAACACTCGTGTACAGGGTGTTGCCATCGGTATCCGTGACGTGCATGAATCTTATCTCCAGCAAATGTTAGGCCTGGTGTCCCATCTGGGTTAAAGTTCCAAGTGTAGTTGTAGCGTATACGGGTAGAACCTGCAGGTATCTTTTCCATCTCATCTCGCCAGCCTGGTTCGAGTACCTCATCCATATCTAAAGAGATGCAGTAGTCAATATCATCTGGCAGTAGGGCAAGGGCTGCGTTACGAGCGTCATCAAATCTCCATGGACGTACGCTTATTGTGTGAACAGTGATACCTAGTTCGCGGGCTTTCTCCACAGTACCGTCTGCCGAACCTGTGTCAGCAATCATTAGGTAGTCTGCTTCTTTTGCAGACTCGTACCAACGTTCGACAAACTGTGCTTCATTTAATGCGATGGTGTATACGGCTATTTTCATATATGAATTGTATCCTTAAATAGAAAAGCCCCGCCAGTCCCTGAGGACGGCGGGGAGCTATTTCTAATCTATATTAGACGAGGGTTGCAAACTCAAGGCGTCCGTAAACAGTTACTCCACCGTCTGGTGAGTAGAAGCTTAGGACTGATGCGTTTGTACCAGATGCGAGAGTTGGAGCTGAGCCACCATCCCATGTGACACCGTTGAACGCAACTGCGTTAGCGCCACGGTTACGAACCTCAACCTGCCAGCGAGTACCATAACCAGAAGGCACGCCTGTCCAGTTTACGGTGACTGCGCCAACCAAGTTAGTGATTCGGATAAATGAACCATTGGTTGGGTTGATAGCTAGTGTACCTGTTGCTGCCGAGAAGGTCTGAAGACGGCCTGTAACACCTACGTTAATGTAGGCATCATTAGACTGTGCTAGAACTGTTGGCTGTGATGAAATGGCCATTGGTTACTTGCCTTTCTTTGAAGGTTCTTCTTCTTCTTCAGCAGGTGCTTCGATTGCTTCAAAGCCAGAGCCGTTCCAAAGTTCTTTTGCTGCTTCAGGTGTGCTTGGTGGGAACCATACGCCATCAACGCGGGTCCAACCACGTGATGGTTCTGGTGATAGGCCGTCAACCTGCACGACTTCGAAAAGAAGTGCAAGAGGTCCAAGGGAATCAATATCCTCAGCAACCTGTACTTGAGTAATGATGTTGTCATCAACGAGTGCGAATTTAGCCATTTTCTATCTCCTTAGAGGGTTGCCTTGTCGAACCAGCGAATCATAGCGTAACCGTCTGCACCGTTACCGCCGAAGCTCTGGTATCCGTAATACTGGCAACCACCGAAGTCTAGGTCAACAACGTCACCAGCATCCATGTATAGGAGCTCCCATGTTACATCAAAGAATGATGCATCTGCTGGAGCTGCCAATGTCTGCCAGATACCTGATGTTGCACCCGCTGCACCTAGGAAGGTGACGGTGTTTGTACCAGAGAACTGGATATCAAATGGAGGGCGGTCTTCACGAATGATGACGTTACGGTCATTCTTCCAGCGAACTGTTGGACGTACACGCTTTGGTAGACCAGTGAACTGTGACGATGTAGCACCGCCAGGAGCAGTGGTTAGACGCGCAGCCACACCAGGGAATACTAGTGGAATACGTGGAAGGATTGGGAAGGACTGCCATGAAGTTGTAATCTTTGCGTTACCAGTATCCTGGATGGTCGCACGTAGAACGTTTGAACCATAGAAACCAGCCTGTGCTGAGATTACAGTTGATGCATTGTAAACAGGGTTCCACTTAAAGAACTCGGATGTTAATGCTTCGTAGTTAACTGCTGCGTTAGCAGAGTTGTGTGTAATAAGTGTGTTTGGAGTGTTAGTCCAGTTAGAACCACCACCACCGCCACCTGCGCCAGTGTTAGCAATTGCGTCAAGACCACGAGCGTAGTAGTCAGGTGTAGTAGAAGCCTGGGTTGCCAACCATGTTGGAGCACCCTTACCGCCACCATTCTGACCAATACCAGGTGTAGCTTGGTTAATAGAGTTGTTAGCATTCCAGCCAGCTCCACCGCCGCCACCAGCAAGTGGTAGGCCTAGAGTTGAACCAGAGTTAAGACCATTAAGAAGAACACCAGGACCACCGTGACCAGCTTCACCTTGAACGTGGAAGTTGTTGGTACCAGAGTTCCATAGAGCGTATCCACCTTGGTGTCCTCGCATTGGCCATGTCTGCATAGAACCACCTGCGGTTGTGCGGTAACCATCAATAGTGTTACCACCAGAAACACCAGCACCGTAGATGCGTGCAGGCTGACCGTAGCCACCTGCTCCAGCGCCACCACCAGCAAGGGTAGTTGTAGTGTTAGAGTTCTGAACAGCGTGACCGCCGTTGTTTCCGCCTTCAAGGCCGTACTGCCAGTGTGTAGAGTTAGAGTTAAATGTACCTCCACCTCCGCCACCTTCTGCAGCAACAGTTCCAAGAGATGAAACGATTGGAGTCATACCTGGCTGACCAGCATAGAAGTAGTTGACGTTATCAGCCTTCTTGTATGGAGTAACAGTTGCTGCTGGCTCTAGCTGTGGTGCAAGGATATGGTGTTCAATAGCTGTACCTGTGGCAGACTGAGCGCCGTTAAGGTTCATGATACCGAACTTAGCCCAACGAGCATTTACTGGCGAGGTTGCGCCATTAACTGCAAGACGTACTGGGTAAGTAACTGCTGGCATCTGCTGTGTAGATGTTGCTACACCAGAGATAGGCAAGAATACGTTGTTACCTTCTGTACGAAGTACTGAGTTGAAGTCAGCATCAAAGTACTCAATAAACGCACGAGTTGGGCGGTACTGGTTAGATGTACCAGTAGCCACTACGAACGCAGAACCTGAGTACTGTGTGTTTGGCTGAACACGTACAAAGCGGTGTGAAGTTTCAAGGTTTCCACCAGCGGCAGAGTTGGTCTGCATGAGCATAGACTGGGCCTCACGGTATACAGGTGGACGCCATGTCGTAGCTGTATTGCCAACTTCAAGCTGAATGTTGTCAAACCAGAAGTTTACAGAGCCCTGCTGAAGAATAATTACAGGGTGGATAAACTGCGGTGTTGAACCAAACTGGTATGTACCATTAGCTAGTGCGGACGCAATTCCTGGTGTTGTGAATGTTGCTGAAATACGGCGCCATCCTGTTTGACCAACTGTTACGTTTGAACCAATAATTTGAGGACCACTGCTTGCAAAAGTAACAGATGTAGTGGTCAATGGAGCATTAGTTGTCTTGTTAATGCTGATAGTGTTACCAACAACGTTGCTTACGCGAGTATCAGACTGAAGACCAGAACCCGTTACAACCATACCAATCAAGATACCAAAGTTGCTTGCAACAGTAATTGTTGTAGCACCGTTAGCTGCATCAGCAGTTGTTGTGACGTTTCCGCCGTACCCTGGTAGGGCTGCTGGTGTTGCCTGCTTAACGAAGAATCCGTTTGCTTGACCAGCATCAATTGAGTTAGTTGTACCTGAGTTAGAACCGCCAGCAAATGCCTGGTTTGAAATAGCGTTCCAAGAAGCACCAGCTGAACGAAGCTGGAATAGGACGCTTGTAGCAGCTAGAACATCCGCGTTTGCAGAAACGTATGCAGACATTGTGTATGTAGCACCTGGCTGGTATGGAATACCTTGTAGGCCTGCAGATGTCTGTGTACCGTTTGACTGTGAAGTAGAGTTCATGTTTGATAGCTGAAGCCACGTTGGTGAACCGCCAGAGGTTGAAACGCTAGTAGAAGCAATAAGCGCGTTAACACCGAAGGCTCCTGAGTAAGAAGCTGTGATTGATGCGTTGTTTGAGACCTGGGTAGCAGCTGCAGAAACAGTAACCTGAGTAGCGCTGTCAACGCTTAGAACCACAGTTCCAGTCGCAAACATTGAACCTACAAGGTACATGCCTGGATAGATGTCTACAGTAGAGTTCATAGTTACTACAGCAGAGCTTAGAGCGGTTGTTACTGTGCGTGTGTATCCGCCGACCATTTCTGGAAGCTTAGTTGGAACACCTGTATTGGTAATTGCAAATGTAGATAGTGCAATACCGTACTGACGAATGTTGTTATTTGTAATAGTAGCTGCTTCTTCCAACTGTGCAATGTTTGGCTGCAAAAGGTTGTTAGATAGGTTCTGGAAGTAAGGAGAACCAGCAGTATTACCTGTCTGTGGGTTAGTTGTGATGTCAGAAGCCGCAGATGAGATGTTGTTAAAGAATACGTTAGAAGGACGTACGATAGATTCACCCTGTGAGAAGCCAACAACAGAAGCAACAGTAGCTGCGTTAGCTACTGATAGGTTAACTACGTTACCTGAGATACCTACGATGGTGGCGTTTGTACCAATGTTAGTACCAGTTACACGCTGACCTACTGTAAGGCCCGCAGCGTTTGGATATACAGTAATAGCAGAAGCACCAGAGATACCAGTTGCTGAACGGTAGTATGTTGCTGAATCCCATGACTGTACGCTGTAATCAAAGTCTGAGTTAACAAGAAGGTTAGCAATAGTAATATTGCCGAAAATTGTTGCAGAGCCGTTACCGCCAGGTAGAGTGTTAACAACGTCAGCAGCAGCGTTAATTGCGCCCTGACCACCCTGTCCGCCAGCACCGATTGTTACGTTATAGGTTGTTCCAGGAACAACTGTTAGGTTACGAACGATTACCTGACCACCAGCGCCACCACCGCCAGCTACGTTTTGGGAACCGCCACCGCCACCGCCGCCCGCGCCCACAAGGACGATTTGAGCACTAGTGACGCCAGCAGGAGCAGTCCAGGTACCACTGGCTGTAAAGGTGGCCTCTTGAATAAACAAACGACCCGAATTGTCATTCGGGAAGACAATAAAGTCTTTACTTGAGGAGATTGCCATTTATATACCTGTCCTTTTCCTATTATTAAGAAATCAATACGCCTGAAATCGTCACATCTACAGCAGCAGCTACGTCTGCAGTAACAGTGATTGTTTCAGCGGCGTTCAAAACTAAGCGAGCATCAAAATTTACAGTCCCATTTGCAGGAACTTGAAGTCCTGAGCAAAACGCAAAACCACCAGCTGTTACTGTTACGGTTCGGGTTGCTGCAGTCTTATTAGCAAGAATTACGTTTGTTACAATTGCAGTGTTTAGTGCAGGAACCGCATACGCAGAAGCATCCGTGGTTCCAGCAGTAAGTGCTCTAAAACGTGTTACTGTTGTTGGCATTAGTCGAGTACTCCTATATACGCTAGTACGGTTAAGTTAGCGGCCTCTGCAGCGATTGCAGCGACCTTATTATTTCCCGCAGTGTTAACCGCAGAAACCTGTGTTGTGCCTGCGGAGTTAACAGCAGTAACCTGTGTTGTACCAGCAGTATTGATTGCGGCTACGCGGTCTGCAGTAGCAGCAACAATGTCATTGACGCCCAGAAGGGTGCCCATTGTTTCAAGTGCCTTAGCAACATAGATGAGGTCTTGAGCAGTATACGTACTAGCGTTTAGGCTAGAGGTAATCTCTGATTTAACCGCATCAATCTGCGTGCTAAGCGATGTATAGTCTGGCATGGGTCTTTACCTACCTTCCGAGGTCATTAAAAGTATAGCGTCTTTAAAATTATGGACATCGTAAACAGGAGACATTATGCCTGCGCCTCAACCCATGAGATACGAGCTGCAATCGATGCGTTTGCAGTACCGATATTGGTAGCCGTAAGGACAATGATGTCTGGGCCGTTAGGGTAGCTAGGGCTAGAGACGTTTCCGTCACCGCTAATAATGGAGTTACCAAGGTCTCGGGTAGAGCTAAGGTCAAAGTTTGAGACGTTGAAGTTGGCAGCACCACCACCATTTTCTGAGTAGAAGGATGCAACAGAGTCACCGCCAGAGATACGTCCAGAGGCAGCCTGGGCGTTACCCGCTCCAGGACCTGAGTTATCAAAGTAGATAATCTGAGCCAAAGAACCAGAACCCACCTGGTCACGACCCCAGTCGTCTGGGATACCTGTAAATCCAGTACGTGGGACGAAAGTAGGGGAACCAGAAACAGTGCCTGTGTTAGCTACTGATAAGGTAACAATGTTAGCTGAAACAGTCGCTACCTGAGCGTTAGGTCCAATACCAGTACCTGATACAGTCATACCAGGAACAATACCGTTTGTACCAGCGGCGTCAGTAACCGTAATAACGTTTACACCACCACTACCAGTACAAGCACGAGAGGCCTGTAGGTTTGCTGGAGTGTATGTGTTATAAACAATCTGGTTAGGGTTAAGAACAGCGTCAATACGCATCTGTCCGTTAGTTGTAACTCCAATAGAGTTCATCTGTAGCTGCATGCGGTTAACAAGTTCTCGAACACCGAAGTTACGAGCAATACCGTTATCAACTGATGGGGCTAGACGAAGAGCAAGTAGAGGACGAGTAACACCCGCTGCGATTGATAGGTTCTTTGTCATACCACCAGTAAAGATAAAGTTCTCATCGTTATCAAAGCGGCCATCCATAATAACTGAGGAACCCCAGTGGCTGATGAGTGGGGCGCAGTTCTGAGTAATTGACTGGACTGAAACCTGAGCGTCTCCACCAACACCTGTGATAGATGAGTCTGGAGTAAAGACTACTGGAGTTGTAGTTCCACTAAACGTAAACGGCGTGTCTGGGTAGACGTTTGTAATAGATGCGCGACGTTCAGCAATGTTAATTGGATAACCACGCTTTACAGGGTCAAACGCACCAACAGAAGAGTAACGCATGATTTCACAGTTTTCGGCGTCACGTACGTATACGTATCCTGCAGCTGGTAAGTTCAAACCGTTCTCAACGTACATAACGGTATCGTTAGCACCAAGCTGCGTTCCAAGAACACCTGTTGGGCCAGCAACCATCTTTGTAAAGATTGATGGGTCGTTTGTAACTTCGTAACGAGCAGGTAGGTTACCTGAACGCTGGTAAGCACCGTTGTTGACGTTGTTCTGAGAAACGCGGTGGCACCAAACAATCTTTCCATTAACACCACGCATGCCGTAACGAATAGTTCCTGCACCGTACCATGTGTAGTCGATGTAGACCATTTGCATACGACCCATGTCCAGCTTATAACCAGACGGGCCTTCCCCATCAAAGTAGTCAATATTCCAGTTTTCTTGTGGTGTGCGGTCGTTCTGTGTAATAAGGTAGCGAGTACGGTTACCAGTTGCACCACGGTAAGCAGGTGCGACGTTCATAGAGGTTGCGCTGTTAATAGAGATAATTTTGTAGGAAGAACCCTTGATAACAATGCTCTGTCCTACAGTAAGCTGTTTACGGAACTGTGTGTTTAGACCAGTAACAAAGCTTGAGTTCTTTACTACGTTTACACGACCGATGCCCTCTTTTTCAGAGTGACGGCGGACAGTAAACATCTTCTGGCCGTCATACTCAAAGTAGAAGCCGTTCTGGTCGTCAAACATACCGCAACGTGTAACAGCACCAAACCACTTACGGGCGTGTACGAATACGTTAATACCAGCAGGGTTCCAGTCAATTGTTGGAAGTACCTGTGTAAGAGTAACTGGGTATTCAAAAGTATTAACGTCAATAATTCTGCTTACAGTAAAGTCATTTCCGTTAAATGGGTTGTAAGCATAACGAGTTATAACACCTTCGATGTCTACAGTAACGCCAGCCTGCATACCGTGGTCTTGTACAGTTTTAACTGTAACAATTGCAGGGCCTACAGAACCACCATTAATAGTTAAAGACTCAACATCGTATACAGGGGTTAACTGAGCACCTGTTGAGAACTGAATTCCCTTACCTGACTGGTAGCGGAAATAGCGACGAGTTTGACGAACAGTAGAAGAACCCATTGAGTTAGTCGCTGTTGAAAGGGAAACACCGCCATCAAATGGACGCTGGATTACGTATCCGTCGCCTTTTGTAAAGATAAGCGAACTCTGTGGAACAGAGATTGCAGACTGCTGACGTGATAGGGCAAACTCAAGAGTAGTTTGAGTAGCGACCTTAGTTACCTGCCAGTTACCATCAAAGCTGTTAGTTCCAGTAACAACGATAAGGTTTCCTGGGAAGACGCCGTGTGGCTGGTCAAACTGAACTCTTACAGTAGAGATTGGCGCTGCACCATCTACAGTTGCTCTCCAACGCAAGGCAGTATTAAGACCACCAATTGGGAAGTTACCGCCAGGGATGTGGGCACCGTCAAAGATGTCTCCACCATATACGCTAGTTAAAGTACCTGATGCAACGTCGCCACTAACAATGCCACGGGCTGTGTATTGGAAAGAAGTAGTTGTAGGGACGGCCTGAACTAGAGATGTACCCTCTGCAAGGAAGTTAAGAGTTTCTTGAACAGAAACAATCTGCCCTGGTGATAGACCGTGAGGAAGAGCGGTTGTTACTGTGATGGTTGAGCGTGGTCGTACACCATCTCCAATAAGAGAAACAACGTCAAATGAGTTACCGCCAGAGGCCTTAGCAAAGAATGATGGGTAACCGTTTGATGTAAATAGTGCTTCCCACTTAGAAGGCTGTACAGAGTATTCAAAGTCTGTATCCATCAAAGACTGAGGCTGTGAGGTACGAAGCTTTTGAGCGCCGTCGATAAAGGTCTCGTCAAAAGTTACCTTCTGGTGCTCGTCATCAACAACAATCTGAATAGTGTCGGTTGAGAGCATGCCTGTTGTATCAACAGAAGCATTTAACTGAATAACAGTTTTTGTTTCTGTATTACCCGTTGGATTAGCGATGCTGTAATCTGGGTAAATGTAACTTACTGTGATAGGTTGAGCTGCATCAGAGAAGTTAAAAAGAATCTTATTACGGACAGAGTTAACAATAAGGAATAGGTGAATACGCTTAATGTAGCGGTTAATAGTAACCGTCTTAGTGGTTGGGTTAAATACGTAATGCTCAGGCGCAATATTGCGTGCCATTCATTTACCTTCCTATATCAACGTAATCGGTGGTATCACGGTTTGTACCACGTTAGTAAATCTAGTTACTGCTCCGACTGGAAAATAGATTCCAGTTTGTAGCAGCGCGTCGTTAAGAAGCAGTTGTCCTACTCCACCATCTCCAGCAGGTCCCTGGATACCAGTTGGTCCACGTTCACCTGTTGGTCCAGCAGCACCATTGGAGCCATTAGCACCTGTTGGTCCCGCAATACCGTTAGAACCTGCAGGTCCAGTAGGACCTTGGATACCACTGGCATATACTAGCGCATTCCAGTTTTGTGTACCATTACCAACCTTGAACTTTCCAGTATCAAGTTCTAGACCTAGTTCACCTTCTGAAAGAAGAGGGTTAGTGGATGACCACTGTGACGCCGTACCACGACGTAATTGTAATTTAATTGCCATTAGTTACCGCTCACGTCTCCTCCGTTGATAGTTATAACTCCGCCATAATTAGTATCGGGGCCGCCACCATCTACGTTCAATAGTGTAGTGCCTGTAGGGCCTGTTGGACCTAGTAAACCTTGGTTTCCTGTAGGACCAGTTGGACCCGTGTTACCTATAGGTCCTTGAATACCTGTGGCTCCTGTTGGACCCGTGGCTCCTGTAGGACCAGTGTTACCAATAGCAGCCGCAACAACAACTAGCCAGTTTGCTGGGTCATCTACAGGTGTTATTCCTGCAGTAGATGCGTTGTTTCTACGAACGTAAGTACCTTTAAGTGTTGGTGTATCGTAGAAGACTGCTTGATTAGGTTGGTAACTAATTCCTGATTGCCAAGTTCCAACAATTGTAAATGGCTGAGGACCAGTTGCACCAGTGGCTCCAGTTGGACCAGTTACAGAAAGACCTTGGATACCAGTGGCACCTGTAGGACCTGCAACACCAGTTGCTCCAGTTGGTCCCTGTACTTGACCAGCATTAATCCACTGGTCGCCATCCCAAATAAATAGGTTTCCAGCTACTAAATATGGGTTACCAGTTACTGGTGATGGAACAGCTGCAGTAAGTTCTTGGAATGTAGTAAACGCGTTAAGGATGTTTAATCCACGGCCTTGTGGACCTGTTGGACCAGTGGAACCTGTAGGACCTAGTGGTCCCTGAACACCTGTAGGTCCGATAGGGCCTGGAGTAGTTGATACTGGACCAGTGTTACCTGTTGGACCAATAGGACCAACAACACCTTGAATACCTTGTGGGCCTTGTGTACCTTGAGCTCCAGTTGGTCCTACAAGACCTTGTGGACCTTGTGGGCCTTGTGCACCAGTTGCTCCTTGAATTGCTCCAGCGCTAACCCACTGTGAACCAGCCCATACAAATAAAACTCCATTAATTAAATAACCATCACCAGTTGCACCAACTGGTTGTGCAGTTTGCAAGTCTGCTAATGAGTTATAAGAACCAAGGATAAAAATTCCAGCGCCTTGAGGACCTGTTGGACCCGCTATACCGCTTGCACCAGTTGGACCGACAGCACCAGCCGTACCAGCCGTACCAGCAGCTCCCTGTATACCCTGTGGACCCTGTGCACCCGTCGCACCTTGTGGACCAGGGGCACCAATTTGACCAGTCGCTCCTGTTGCGCCAGTTAAACCTGTAGGACCTGTAGGACCAACGACACCTTGTGCACCTGTTGGTCCAGCAACTGTGCTAGCAGCGCCTGTCGCACCTGTAGGGCCAGTTGCACCAATAGGACCAGCAGCTGTTAAAGTAAATGAACCATTAAGGGCAGAATCTTCTTCTGATACAAAGTAAAGAGTTGCAGGACCAGTAAACGGAACATCCCAGAACACAGTTCCGCTTGCTACACCAGCAGCAAAGTTACTGCTAAATCCTGTTGTGTATTGAGCGCCTGCGCTGTACACGCCTGCTGAGGTCTGTACTCTAAATGTATAACCAGGAGTGTTGATATCAATACGGTAACGAAGACCGCGGATAACAGTAATAGTTGGATTATTTAACCCGTTAATAACGTACTGGCTAGCAGAACGAGTAACTGATAAATCAATACCGCCAGAGATACCCTGTGGACCTGTTGGTCCTGGAACTACAGAGGCAGCGCCTGTGGCACCAGTAGGTCCTGTAGGACCAGTTGCTCCTGTAAAACCAGGCTCACCAGCAATAGTAAATTGCCAAGAGCTATAGATTTCTCCACCAACACCTTGGAAGAAGTTAACGTCTAGGGTTATCTGAGCGCCGTTTACCGCTGTTACAACACCGTCAATAAAGACGTTGGTATTTGCTACAGCTCTAACAATAGAGTTAACAATAAATGGGTGGTCAGTAATACTTAATGTAAAAGTCTTTAAACCAGTGCTTAAAGTAATTGGAGTTACAGATGTGATTCCAGCAAAGCCTTGACCACGTGCGCCTGTTGGACCCGTTGCACCTGTTGCTCCAGTTGGACCTACGTTACCCTGAAGACCAGAGAAACCACGTTCACCTTGAACACCCGTTGGTCCCTGTGGTCCTGCAAAACCTGTTGGACCAGTTGGTCCAGTTGGTCCAGTATCACCTTGTGGACCTTGAACACCTTGGAAACCTTGTGTACCACGTGGGCCTGTTGCACCTGTTGGACCTGCGGTTCCTGAAGGACCTGTTGGACCTTCTAGGTTACCTACGTTCTTCCATGCTGAAGTAACGGTGTCCCAAATAATTAAGTTACCGTTTTCAAGTAACCAAGCTTCTCCAGCTACACCTGTTGGTCGTGCAGCTTGTAGTGCAGAAAGCGTTGGGTACTCTCCAAGAAGATTTAATCCTTGACCAGGAGTACCAGTAGGACCAGTAGCACCAGCTAAACCAGATACACCTTGAGCACCAGTAGCACCAGTAGGGCCTGCGTTTCCTTGGTTACCTTGAGGACCAGTTGCGCCTGTACGACCTGTTGGTCCTGTCGCTCCAGTTGCACCTGCAGGAATATTTAAAGTATCAAATACCCAAGCGTTACTACTACGACGATATAAACGTAATTGTGTTGCGTTTCCAGTAACGCGAACAAAAGCCCAGTTAGTTGGAACTGGACTTGGGTTGGCAGCTTGAAGGTCAGCTAATGTGTCATAAAGACCTAAGTAGCGAGAGTAATCTCCTTGAGGACCTGTAGGGCCAGTCGGACCAGTAGGACCAGTTGGACCATTTAGAGGACCTGTAGGGCCTGTAGGTGTGGGGTACCAGTTACCGTTATCTGGCGGAACTATAATAATGTCTGGCATATCACTCCACCGTTGTCACTTGCTGGGTCACGAATGTCTGTCCTCTTAGGAAGGTTCTTTGGAAGGTGTTATCCACAGATGATGTGGCTTGTAAGTCCCAAAAACCTCTGACTGGTAGATAGCGTGTGTCCTGTTGTGGTAGCGAGATTCTGATACGTCCAGTCTGAACGTCCACAATTGTAACATTGAAGGCTACCCACCGAGTAGGTGAATTTGGGTAAGTTCTAATTTCTGCAGAAAACTCTAAATTAGTAACAGGGGCTCCTAGGATAAAGTCCTGTGAATAACTATCTCCCTGATTCATAACTAAATCTTGCACCTGGATTGTGGATGGGAAGGTCTGTCGACCAATCATGTCGTTCTGTATATACACGCGCTCTGGCTTACGGCCGTCATCAAACTCTTGTGGCATGTAGATAGGTACAAGCTTATTAGTACGCTTAGAGGCGCGGCGCAGGTTACCAACCTGAATACGCCATAGGCCTATATTTAACTGGGCGCATAGAGAGCGATATTGCTCTTGACGTTGAGCAATCATGCCTGTCAACTGAGCATAACGTTCGCTTCGTGGGATTACTACGCCGTCTGGGGCGGTGATATTAATATCAAATGCTGCATCTGTAGCTAGAACCCAAAGGGCTTCAATGGTAGCTAGGATAGCGATTGGGTACTCTTCTACCGCAGGCAGGGTTGCCATAGTAACTCGGCTACCGTATGCGTCTGTTCTTTCATAGGTATGCTGCTCAATAGCTGTATTAATAAAACGAGTAATATCTGCATCAGAGAAGTAGCGGTATGCAGTTCCATTAACAGTCAGGACTTCGTTTACTGCAATTGGGTTTAAAAATCTAATAATCCCTGTATCAACCTCTAGCTTGTAGCCAGTAGGGGCAGGGACAAAGTTTCTAGAAACTCTTACTAAAAGAGTAAATGGGTCTACAGGCTTATTATTTAAGTAGTAGGCGGTAGTAGTTCCATCACTTGTTGCAGTGAATTGGAATTCTTTTGGCTGGTCACCCAACTCCAAGCGAGTCCTAGAAATCAGGTCTGACAACAGGGCCACTAACTACTCCTAACGATAGTAACGAAAAAGCGGGCAAACCTAAGTGTGCCCGCTGATTCGCCCATTAAATGCTAGATAACTCCAGCGAGGTAACCCTTTTCCTGTAGGTGTTGGGCTACGTGCTTGGACACTTTGTACTTCTGTCCAGCCTTAAAGCTATAGAAGTTTCCTACTCCTAGAGTCATGTTCTCGATGTCTTCTACGACACGGATTACAACTGAGTCTTCTTCTTTATTAGCGACTACAGTTACAGAATCCTCAATCACAGTTGCTCTATTTGGAATAGTAGCGTCTACAACTTCTTCAAGTTTATATTGGGCTTCAGCGGATGCCATAGACATTGACTGGGCACGTTCCTGCATGATTTCTGCGTTTTCAGCAATCTGCTTCTCGCGTGCGCGACCTGTAACGTCTGATGGTTTTACTTGTCTTGCCATGTGTATTCTCCTAATTAGTATCTGTTGAGTGGGCAGTTTTTAGACGTACCCAGGTCTGTGGATTAGTTGGTTTCTGCAATAACAACAGACTGGTCAGTAATAAGACCAAGACCGAAGATTGAGTACCAAGCAAGTGCGTGCTCACGACCGAAGTCAAGAATACCACCGTCACGAAGTTCAACTGGTAGAGAGATTGCGTGTCCGAATGCGTTATCTCCAATGAAGATAGCGTCATAGCGGTCTGAACCACCATTACCTGTGAACTGTGCTGGAGTGATGTAACCTCCACCAGGTGTAACAGTTGGGTTAGCAACTGCTGAGTCAGCGGTGTAAGAAGTTCCTGCACCACCAGCTACCTTACGTACCTGTGTTGTTTCGATGAATACGCAGTCGTACAAACGACCAACTTCACCGAGCATGAAGTTACCAGGAGCAGCGTACTTAGTTACTTCGATAAACTCTGGGTTATCACGAAGCTGACGGCTCTGGTGTGGGTGGATAAACGCAACATAGGTCTCACCAAGGCGAGGAATGTTCTTTGTTGCTAGGGTCTCAACAACATCCTTAACAGTATGTGGTGTTAGGAGGAAGTTACCTGTCATGCTTGCACGGTTTGTACCCTTTGTGCCATATGCATACCAGTTGTTTACTGCTGAGAGGTTAGAGCGGTCTTCACCGTAGATGGTTGAAGTCGCTGCGTAAAGTGTGTCGCGTGATAGCTGGTCTAGGTAGATAGCCATGTTACGACCAAGAAGACGTGAAGCAGATGCCATTACGTCATCGAATGATGCGTTAAGAAGAAGCTCAGATACAGCAAGAGCATAACCATGCTCTGTTACTGTGATTGAGAACTGCTGTGCTGTAAGCGCATTTGTCTGCATACGAACACCTTCGACAAGTGCGTTAGCAAAGCCGAGGTTGTTGTAACGCATGAAGTTAATCTGTAGACCAGGTGCAACACCAAGTTCAGTCTTCTTGACTGCGAACTGCTCGAAGCGAAGGATAGGCATAGCCTGGAAAAGGATTTCCTTTGACCAGATTGTCTGAATCGCTTGAGTCAACTGTGTGTTTGTACCTGAGTACGCTGTTGGGGCTGCGGCTAAATTGCCAGTACCCGTAATACCAGATGCCATTTTAGTTGTTTACTCCTTGTAGGTTGGATTTGGGATTGTGGGATTTACCCGAACAAGCCGCGAGACTTACCGCGAGCAGTAGCGCTCATGATACGTTCTCTGTATTTTGCATAATCATTCATCGACATTGACTGAATATCTTCAGCCGTTAACGCACGTTGCTCCGAATTGTCGTCCATTGGTCCGAGCGGGGGCGTGGTTACCCTTGTCCCCGTCATTTCTTTGCGGGCATTTTGCATTGCAAACTGCGCCGATTCAAGAATCTTGTTTGAACGTTCTTTCAAACCCTCAATACTTGCTTCTACTTCTTCGCGGGTATTGCCGCTAATTAGGTCTACAAGTTCTGGGATAATGTTTTCGCGTTCTGCTTCTACACGTTGTGAACGGTAGTTCTGCAGGTCAGCAAAAGTTCTTTCGCGTTCCAGAAGAGCGAAGGCACGTTCACGTTCTTGACGCTCACGCTCCAACTGCTCCTGCCACTCTGCTTCCTTAGTCTTAAGTAAAGAGCGAACATCCATGTCATTCTCAAGAGCTTCCTGCTGTTGCTTAGCCTTAGCTTCTGCTTCTGCAGCACGTGCAGCAAGTTCTGCTTCACGCTCTTTCTTAATGCCATCTAGTTCTTCCTTCAGCTTATCAATCTGAGGGTAGAGTTTTTCTTTCTCCTGGCTACGAACTTTAACCAGGTCTTCTTCCGTATAAAATTTGGAAGTCGCCTTAGTAGTAGGTGCGTCAGCGACAACAGAGTTGCCTGACGACTCAGCTACGACTGGAACGGTTCCTGCTTCAGCTGCAAAAGCCTCTGCATTTAGTCCTGCTGTTTCCATACAAGATTCCTTTTTCTCCTAGGGGTCGTTTTCCGAATGCCATTACTGGCGTAACACATATGACCAAACGTTGTATCTATTGTCTTTGTTAATACAAAAAATGTCAGGGTAAACCTTTATTTTTCGTACTCTTCTGGTACGCGCCTCTGTGGGAGGACCGTGCCATAAGCTTCTGTTACCAGTTTATTACGTAGGTCTGCTTCGCCCATATCGGCGGCCATCAGAGCCTCGTCTATCGTTCCTGGTAGTAGTGCTGGAGCACCTGCCATTGCACCCTCTGTTAGAGGTGCGCCTGGCTTGCCTCCAGTTTCTGGGTTAGGCATAGTGCCTGTAAGTTCAGCAATTTCTTGTTCAATCTGGGTCTGGAGAAGCTTAAGGGCTCCATCAGCCACAGCGTCATCCATAAGTTCCTGACGAATTTCATTAAGCTTATCGCTTGGGAAGGACTCACCAAGTGAGCGGAGTGCCCCCTCCTTAGACTCAAGGCCTAGGGACAACATAGATTGAACTTCGTTAAGCGCAATCAACTTATCTAATGGCAAAGGTTGAGGGAAGTGAACGTAGGTTTGATAAGTAAGTGGGTCGTTAGGGTCTAAACGGTCTACCTGACCTGTCTTAAGTTTCACGTTACGTGTTGGGTCCCAGATAAGCATCTCTGGCTCCTTGACCGCAAGGCTACGGATAATAAGCTGATTAATCAGCTCTAGACCACGTGCGTACTGAATAATCTTCTGGTGGTAGCGGTTCATCAAAGGTTGGAACATGATGGATAGCGCAACACCTGACGTGTTAGAAATAGGCTGTGCCTGACCAAGTGCGGTCTCAGGAACACCAACCATCTCATGCATAGACTTCTTGAGCATTGCTAGGAAGTCCATAGCGCCCTTTAGTCCTTGTGAGCCGCCTTCTAGGTTCTCTACCTTCGCGTCTTTTGGTAGACCGCCCCAGACTTTGTTAGCGCCCTTTTCCAATTGTGAAGCTTTGGCACCAATGATGACTGTGACGGGAGCAGCGTGATAATTAACGATGTCAGCGATGTCAGTAGCAGTCTCGTTATAAGTACGATTAATATTAATGATATCAAAACAGTCAGCAAGGCCCCAAGGGCTACCGCTAATACGAATATTTGGAATATGAATAACGGGAATAGTACCAAGCGGGTTAGGGCGCGAATCAATAAGTTCATCATTGATGTATTCCTCAATACTGTCGTCTGTAAGAATTTCAGTGTACGTAAACACCTGACGTGTACCTTCTAGTGATGTTCCCCAGAAACGGTACTTTAACTTAAAACGGATAAGGCGCTCGCGGTCATGCGGGTGGAACTCTGGAAACGCAAACGATGCGTTAAGTGGAAGGATGCGAACACGTCCTGGGTGCTTCATACCTGAAGAGTCTTCCCAAGGTTCTTCGTAAGCAACCTTTACAAAGCAGTCACCAGATACTGTTCCCTGTTGACCCATTTCCCATAGGACTGTTGCTTTGTTGTTATCTACTTCCCAAACACGTTCTAGTAGGTCTGGGATGATTGCTTCAGTCTCACGTGGGCTACGGAAATCAACACCCTTACCAAAAGCAAAGTTAATAATAAAATCTGAGAAAGCACGGTAGTAATTAAGTACTAACTGGCTATCGCCAATCTGACGGCGGTATGAATAATGGTGACCAAGATACATCGCCCAGTTAAGTGAATAACGATTTAGGCGTGGGCCATGGACTTCAAACTCTTCATCCGCCAACTCGACCAAGCCGAGTGGAGAAATGGAGATGGTTAAGTCGCTAGATGCCGCCCTATACGATGGGGGCGAAAAGTCAATGCCGCTCATTTCACCTTCTCTAAACTAGAGTTAAAGGGTACCACTAAATCTATATTAGTGAAACCGCTCGCCATGGATAAGCTTCTTACCTACTGGCTTGGTAACCTTTTTCTTTTGTTCTTCTTCTTTTTTCTTTTGCGCCTCGGCAACATAGTCTCGAAGGCGTGGGTCTACGTCGCGCTTAGAGTTAACATACTGACCACCCATTGCGTTGTACCTGGAGTGAATCCAGTGCCCACGAGCAGGTGAGTTCTTGGAGAACTTACTATTTGCTTGAGCAGTAATCATGTTCCAAAGTTTAGGATTAGCGGGTTCCCGCTCTTCCGTTTCCTTTGCTTCTTTTCCTCTAATCAGTGCCATCGCTAATCCTTATAAAATGGGAAGCCCACCCCCGCAGCTGTTCGAATGTGCTGAACGGGGGTGGGAAACCTAACTAGTCGTTTACTACAGCTGGGTTGCCAGACTTCTGTGGACCGCCGCTACGATTAACTTCTTCGAAACGATTGTCGCCATGGTCAGCAAACGCACCAGATGAAAAGTCGTTAAGACTTGCTGGTGCTGAAACCCATGCAGCAGAACCTACGTGAGCACGCTCACGCATTGTTTCTTCTGCAGTCTTTGTGTGAACAGCCTTATTACGATTTGGACGACCTGCAGCTGGTTCGTATCCCTGCATAGCACCAGTGGTGAACTGTGTTGGGATGTCTGTGTCTGTTGCAAGACCTTCTTCAAAGCGTAGTGGGCCACGCTGTCCTGGTGCAGCAGGTGACATCTTACGGTCGTAAGTGGTACCTGGATTCTCAGGGAACTTAGGTGTTGGGGCAATTGCCATTTTTTATACTCCTTATTAAAGGGTTGAGGACCTCGTGTAAAAGTGTCCTACTTATTGGACGTAAAGTCAGGCTAAACGGGTAATTACCTGCTGAAGAACGGAGATGTTGACACCTCTACAGAAGGCATTGTTAGGTCTAAGGTTAGAGCGCAGGCTATTGCCAAAGAGTCTGCATAGTCATCGTGGGCATGGGCTTCATCAGGGGCATGGGCAAGAAAGTTAGGGCCAGTAAATTTAGTTTCCAAATCCACCATTTGTTGGTAAAAACGCTTCCATCTACGCAACTGTCGAGTCTTAGCGTGGGCGGGCCACCCGACCATACGACGGTCAATAAGGGCCTTGAGGTGTTTCCAGCGCTTAGATTGCTCTGGCTGGCTACTGCCTATGGAATGTACTTCTGCTCTTGGGATGAGGAGTCGGAGTCTTTGTGCAACCGCATCACCCACGCCGTTAGCATCAACCCCAACAGCAAGTACGTCGTAACTAGATAAGAAGTTAACGATTTGAAAATATTGGTCTTCCCAGTCATCACCTTGTAGCTCCAACCAATCTAGGACACGGTGGTCAAAATAGCCAAACTCATCTGGACGGTCCCAATCTACCCAGACTACTGTTACAACTGTAGAGTCTAGCTTACGTGCAGGGTCAATACCAACTACCACAGGTGAACGATGCCAAGCCTTTACAACCTGCTGAGAGGTGTCTCCCAGCTCATCCATAATAGCTGAGGTTACAAACATACCTCTTTCTAGCAACCACTTACAGCAGTATGACATCTGAAACTCGTCGGAATCTTCACCAATACGTAGTTTTTCTTTTTTTATGAACTTCTCGTAGTTAGCGTTGCACTTAGATACGTCGCGGTAGTCCCACTCAAAGTGGTTTTGGCGTTTTCCTCTAGTTGTCTGTCTGCGCTTGTTAATTTGAATAGAGCGATAGAAGTTGTTCTTATGCGTAGTTGGTGTGCCAGTCTTAACCATGGTTCCTGAGTAGTACGCAAGCATAGGGGAGATAGACTTGGTAACAACAAAGTCGTCCGCTTCTTGGCACTCATCAATAACAATAAGGTGAAAAGACTTAGACTCAATTTTTGCACGTGGGTTAGCGGTCATCATCATAAGGCTACTGCCTGAGTTTTTTAATTTAATCTGTCGTGTTACTCCAGGTACCTTACCTAGGCTGTCATCAATCTCTGGGTCACCTAAGATTTCTAGCGCACGTTCACTAGTAAGCCTATTAACAGTACGACCAAAGAGGGTTTCTACCTGACCTTCAACTGGAGCAAACATACCAATCCACACACCGTCTATAAACTTACCTAGTAAGTCTGGATACATCTTTGCAAGGCGTGGCAAAAGCACCATTAGCGTTGCTACGGTATTAGCAATTGTTTCAGACTTACCTGACTGACGGGCTGCTAATGCAGTTATTTCTTCACCGTCGTTAATAAGTACAGATTCAATGATACGACGCGCAAGTGG